>Ga0126342_10007836_pt1 | contig 19107 bp, 22 predicted proteins | sample Cyp1metagenome_FD_92528 | JGI IMG/M metagenome (GOLD analysis project Ga0126342, IMG submission 92528) | Coral microbial communities from Lord Howe Island, Old Settlement Bay, Australia - Cyphastrea 1 metagenome | ecosystem: Host-associated > Invertebrates > Cnidaria > Coral ... | reverse complement strand
TGTGTGTATGTGTGTATGTGTGTATGTGTGTATGTGTGTATGTGTGTATGTGTGTATGTGTGTATGTATGTGTGTATGTGTGTATGTGTGTATGTGTGTATGTGTGTATGTGTGTATGTGTGTATGTGTGTATGTGTGTATGTGTGTATGTATGTGTGTATGTGTGTATGTGTGTATGTATGTATGTATGTACGTACGTATGTATGTATGTATGTATGTATGTACGTATGTATGTACGTATGTATGTACGTAGGTATGTATGTATGTATGTATGTACGTATGTACGTATGTACGTATGTACGTATGTACCTATGTACGTATGTACGTAGGTATGTACGTATGTACGTATGTACGTATGTACGTATGTACGTATGTACGTATGTGTGTGTGTATGCATGTAATCCTACATGCCTGCCTACATACATGCCATTACATCACATTGCATGACATCATATCGCATTACTTACGTTTTATTGCATTGCGTTGCGTTGCGTTACATGTACATTTACATATACACGTATATGTACATGTACATTACATTGCATACTCACACGCTAAAACACACATATGGTTGATGATTGCCGAATTGACGATGTTTTTAAAAACGAGTTTTGTCGATTCCTTAGGCGGATGGCGCAATCTTGCATGGAAGCCATGGTTCACAACACCTCCTCTGACGCATCAATCCTGTCATTTCAATTGATAAGACCCAATTGTTGAACACTGATTAACAGTTTGATCAGTTGGTTAATTATTAATGAGAACCATGTTTAAATGGCTTATAAAAATACCACTTGGAATATCTTGGAATCCTACAACCTAGCTTTACCTCTGCCAAGCCGGTTTTTTCAATGTGAACCAAGGCCTGCGCCGTGTCCCGTGTTCCTAAAACTGCCGTGGCGGAATGCGTCGCGGCTGCGACTGATTTGGCTCAGGGGGAAGGAGACCACGGGCTTTCAGCCTTGTGACATGGGGATCAGTCGATCAGTCTTCCTGGGTGATAAAATGGTGATTTAGATGGTGACCATTTATATCCCATGTGTATCGATTGATTAAATGGTGATTAGTGGTGATTAATGTATATCCCATGGGTGTATCGATTGATGATTTTCAAGGATTTTCCCAGTTAGAAGTGAGATTTACACTTGCCATATATGTCTATGAATATGTTTGATGTGCGATTTCCATTTGGAGTTGGAAGTTTGTAATTGCCATGATACATAACAATGTACAGGATCCCACTGATATCCGTTAAAAAACAAAGGATCCCCCGATTAAAAATGTGACCATGTTTGAGTCCCAGGTAGGTCAGGGTGTCATCCTGGCGCACCCTCCATGCCATTGCTGCTGGCAACATCTTCATGCGACGCATGGCAAGCTCATCATTCCTCATGCGGGAGGGGAAACTAGGACCCTATCAGCTGACCTCAGTTGGTAACCACTACCGCATGTTGTCTTTCCCATCATTCTCGAGGGGGATGGCCAATCTGAGTTTGTCTGAGGGTGCCCCAAAACTCAATCGTTTATTTCATAAGTTTCCCTAAATCGCCATTTTTCGGGGTATTCTACACCTAATTTTCTACACACCCATAGTTTGCACACAAAAAAGATTATCCAAAATGATCTCTTCATATCCCGAAAAAAAAGCCTGGTCATTTACCAAAATGATCTCCAGTGTTCCACCGATTTCCACCGTAGCATCAATTTCTTCTTGTCCCGTTCCAAACGTGCCGCCCTTTCTTGGCCCTTTGTCCAATCATCGCCTCAGTGAGGTTGATGATCATAATCCCATGCGAATGGTGACGTCCGCAAAAAAGCGAAGGGTGAACACATTTTGGATGATCTAGTGGAATCATTTAAGTGCAACCGGAATATCATGGAGAATAGTGGCTATTATTGATGATGGGATTACCTAAGGTTGAAGCTCAACAGTGGCCATCTGCATTTCATCGCCATGATTGCCATGATTTGCAGCTTCAGTGTGCAGACTCCTCGCTCTGATTGGTCGTTCCCATGACTTTCCTTCCTTCCAGGTTCTGTTCATTCGCAAATTGTCTGGTACAATTTGGTTCGTTGTGATTGTTGGATGGCACTATTGTATGTATGTAATGTAATGTGACATAATGCAACGTAACATACTCTAAGCTAGCTATGTTGTAATGTATATATATATATAGAGAGAGAGATATACATAGATCCATATGTTATGTATATATATATACACATACAAATGAATGAATACATCGATACTAGATACATAGGTACACTGATTCATAGATATATAAACATGTAAACATATCGATATATAGATATATAGATCTATAGATCTATAGATATGTAGATATATAGATATATAGATATATCGATTAAACATATATATATACATGCATATACATATTAAATATATATATATATACATATAGCAGATATACAGCAGATATACAGCAAATATATAGCAGATATATAGAAGATACATAGATACATAGATACATCGATACATAGATACATAGATACATCGATACATAGATACATGGATACATACATAGATAGATAGAGATAGATAGAGATAGATAGAGATAGATAGAGATAGATAGAGATAGATAGAGATAGATAGAGATAGATAGAGATAGATAGAGATAGATAGAGATAGATAGATATACATAGATATATAGATAGATATATAGATAGATATAGAGATAGATATAGAGATAGATATAGATATAATGATATAGATAGATATAGATATAGATAGATATAGATATAGATAGATATAGATATAGATATAGATAGATATAGATATATATATAGATAGATAGATAGACAGACAGACAGACAGATAGATAGGTAGGTAGGTAGATAGGTAGGTAGAAATGTAGATATGTAGGTATGTAGGTATACGTGTATATATATATATGTATATATATATATATACACATGTGTATATTATACAGAGATATATCTATATATAGCATAGATATACAGATGTCTACATGATCATGTATACAACACTTGACCCAAAAGCTGCACAGTCGCAGACCGGGTTATTACAATCAAAACTTATGTTTGACATGTCAACTGACTAGTAGGGACATGTATACATGTACATACAACTGATATAGATAATTAGGCCTTTTCCATAATCTCGGACTGTGCCACCTCCAAGGCACTGCTTTCACCATCCGAGTCCGGGCTCGGCGGGCGCGGCGCGGGGGTTCTCGGCACGCTCTTTTGATACGCAGGGAGGAGCCATTTGTCGCGGGGATCCTGGAAACAGTTGGAAAAAGCGGAAACACTTGGGGAATTCTGGTGGATTTATGGAAAAACCCTCTGGGATTTAACCACTATAAATGGTGATTTGTCATGGATACTAATGGGTTAACTAACAATGGTGAATAATGGAATGATATGGGATTACCCTCTGGTAATTTGTTACAGTTTGCGAACTGGAAAATGGCCATAGAAATCCTTGATTTACACAGCTATAAAATGGTGATTTTCCATACTCATGTTAGTTTCCCAGAGGGTTTCAACAAGTTTGCTGCTTTCCAATCGATAGGTCGATCGCTCATGATAGGACAGCAGTTCACTGGGGTCATATGTATGGCACCACCCTACAGAGTTGACCAATTACATATTGGAAATGCAGAAAATCTGGGGGTCAATTTTCCAATGATTTTCATTAATATGAATGGAGGGGTGAAGGGCGAACGAATCAATACCATACGTGGCTTCTCTTTTTTGGTCTATCTTGTAGACAGATCGGGGGTTCAGCAACAGTGGGTACGGAGTATATAGGGTACATGGCGATGATTGGGCTGGGGAAGAAATGCAGACAGGAACCCTGAGATTCAGAAACGCTGACTGGCTGACTCTGAAAATCACTGAGTCCTCACCACTTCTTCAATGGTCGTGATAAAACATCAAACTAGCAATCCATCAAGACAAGGGCAATGACCATCAACCAGGCCGACTTAAAGTGACTTATATCCATGGCTGCTATGTACAGTCTACATCCAAGAAATTCGTAACATCCAATTCAGCTCAAAATGGCTGCTATGTTATGTACATCCAATTTATGCGGCTCAACTGGTGGTTTTCGATGATACCATTTGATTATTTAACATAGCCATGGAAAATCACCATTTATAGATGGTTTACCTATTAAAAATGGGGATTTTCCATGGCTATGTTAAATAACCAGAGGGTAAATTGATCTGGATCCCCTCCCGTCGATTCGGTCGATGGTGCTGCGAAAGACCGCACGCTCCTTGCGAGCCTTCTTGACCAGTGGGATCTCCGGCGACGCATCGGGCCTCGACTGTTTCGAAACTCGTTGAAAAACCCGTCCTTTTTGCGGTACTCGTCTAACGGGAGCGCCGTACAAAACGTACAAAACACACCATCAAAGTCATCAAAGTCATCAAAGATACATGTGTTTGACCTGTTTTTGCAGCTAGGAACTAGTTCGGAGGCTGATTTCACCTGAGAATTTGGGGGATATGCTCCAAGCCCTGTCATTGAGGGCTGGGCCACTATCGCAGCAGGACATGGCTCCAGGTTGGATTGTTGCGACCCCCAAGATCCACCGATAGTCGTTGACCGGGTCACTAAAGTCTTACTTTTGGTACTTCTCCCAGTTGGATGTCCATTCAAACTCACCAAAAAACATGTGTGTTACCCCAAAAACGGTCAAAAACCAAAAAAATGGATTTTGGGCTAATGGATGCATCCCATGCATCCCATTGACTCAAGAATTCATTGAGTTCACATCCTGGACGTTTCTCTCTGGGGACTCAAGAGTGTGTGCCATGGTGAGACCATGGTAGGTGGCCAAATAGATTGATGACCATCCCAAGGACCCAAGGACTTGATGACTATCACTGGTCGTACTGGTCTTTTTCTAAAGTAGACTTGGTTAAACCATGACTTTCCCGTTGAATCTCCCACTATATAAATCACGATGAAGTTCCAAAGTTCCATGATTTTCCCATGAAAAAAGTCAGGTTGGACCAAGGCGCTCAAGGCGCTCCTTGCGCTTTCCCGGGCGGACAAATTTGCGGGGCATCAGCAGCTGGCTCCAGAAGGCCTAGAGACGAAGCCATCTCGACATGATCATGCAGATCCGAACAAGGAAAGGAGGTTTTTTGAACCAAAAATAGGTATTTAAGCAACAACCATGGGAGTTTAAGCCCTTCTAAACCAACTGAAACAAAATTCAACAGTGATTTGAACCACCAAAAATTGGGCATTGAAATGAGCTTCAACATGATTTAACCATTAAAAATCAGAGCATTGACCAATTGTAACCAACTAAAATGTGCATGAATCAGCAAAGATCAGAATTGAAGCAATCATAAAAAATGATGAATTCAAGCCCCAGAAATGGTTGGAACAATCAGATTTCGCTAGAACTTGAATAGGAAACAGCCTCTAGCGAAGGAACATGGGGATAGGACCAAAAACAAAATGCTTCTACCTGCAGTGCGTTGCGATGCAGTGCGTTGCAACTGACGTTGTAGGGATAGAACCAGCTATGGAGAGATCATGAACGTGAAGAATACGGTGGGATCTATTGGACAAACATCCCGAACCACCATCAGCAGGACCTTTTCGGTACGCAAAGCACCTATCAAAAAAAGGAACATGTGTCCACGCTCCCAAGTACCAATCAGGAACCTAGCAATGTGTATATATATATATATATACACATTATACATGCATACAAATATGTATATATATATATATACAGAATTATATAGATAGATAGATAGAATTATATATATATATACGCATACATATCATATCATATCATATCATATCATATATCATATATCATATATCATATAGCATATATCATATATCATATATCATATATCATATATCATATCATATCATATCATATCATATGTACACATGTATTCCCAAAAAGGATGTAGACATTTATAATATTGTACACATGTATATATATATGATACAAATTTAAATATATACATATATCATATACGAGTACGAATGTGTATGTACTATACAAATCATCACAAATCACCTCCGCCAGGGAACCGCCAACTCAGGAAGGCATTCCTGGATGTGGGTGCAATGCCCATGGAGGGAGCATCTCAGTTTTTTGCGGTGGCTTGAAACCCCAAGAATAATGAAATCATTCGCAGTAATGTGGTAAACTCAATTATAAGGCATAATATCACCATAAATGCGCAGTAACGTCCCCAAACGGTAGGTTGATTATTGGGTTTCCCACATTAGTGGGAGATTTGAAAACTTCGCAAATGTGTTTTTTTTGAAAGGGAAAAGGATCATGAGACTTTGGACATGCTGGGCTTCTACTGACCTTCCAAAGGTGCCCTTGAGTCCCAACACAACCATCACATCGACATTGTTAAGCAACCCAGAAAGCTATGATGCTGCCTGTTTATGGCTCTCAGTACGGTTTGAAATCCTTGAACTTTGACATACTGATCACCGGCAAAGCCGCCACCAGACCAAGAGGCCACAGAAAAATGCAGCTTGTCGGCTGCAAGCTCCCATCGGCTTACCTAAGTCCCCAAGTCTCCACAAATATCAAACAAATATCAAGAGCCTTTTTTTTGCTATTCTATAACTGGTTGGTTTCAACCCCTCCGAAAAATCTAAAAGTCACTTGGGGATTTTTTCCCAATATTTCCCAATATATGGAAAAATACAAAATGTTCCAAACCACCAACCAGAATAATATAGGATTCCCGGAATCTCCAAAAAGATCGGAAAGCAAAATCCGAAGATAGATCGGAAGTTGGAACAAATCCCGCTTGAAAGCTCTCTTTTTTTGAATTACAGAATGGCAAGTCTGGCATCAAAAATCACTGCAAAAAAAAAGCGCTACCTGGCAATGTATCAGAACTCCTCTCGAATCCCGGCGAAAACATTCTGTTTTCGCTGGTAATGGGTCGATGGTTCCACCCACTATGAACAACTCTTAGCTTTTGTGGATTATACAAACCATATTAAATAGTATCCACTATTAATGGGATATTAATGGAATATTAAATCTAAATCCCAGCCTTTTTCCTATCTTCAATGATTACATCCCCATTTTGGATGGTTTTTAAGTGCCATTCGGCCATTCCCCTCAACGGTTCCCCAGCCCTCCCTGCCAAACCGTGCCGTTGGCCCACCTCCTGGCGTGCTTCCACCACTTGAAAGCCAGCATCCTTGATCCAGCGCTTGATGATGTTCAGATTCTCATCGTAGACCCGGCCATAGGTGTACTTGGCCTCAGAATCAATGGCTTGGTGGTGGCTCAAAAAAAACACCAAAGGGTCACAGCCCCAAGGCTTGGGAGGCCCGGAGTTGTTGTGGGGGTTCTATGAATCAATGAAGATACAAATGCGAAAACAACTATAGGAATCAATTGATGCAATCATAGAAGAAAATAAACACCGACGGAAAGCGTTGATACAAGATTTGGTAGAGATGAGGATCAGATGGGAAAAACACAGGAAGGCTCCACAAGTCAGCGATTTTAGGGGCCAACCTCCTTTTAATGACTTGATTCTACCCAGCGCGCTGGTATAATCCTCTGGAATCGGCTCACTGAGGTCTCACTGAAATGACAAGAAGAATATTCTGATAACGCTCCGGATGTCACTGTTATTTGGAGCTTCATAGTTGCTACTGAAGAAAACCAATTATGGATATTGCAAATGTATCTGAAGATAAGATGCCCCGCATTTTGATATTTAATCAGCATTTTTCCCTGCTAAAATGGCTTTGAGGTATCCAAACCCCCTGAGCCGAGCTACCGCATATCCGCCAATGAAAAACACGACCCGGCCAGCGACCTTTCGGCCTTAGATGGGGGGCCCCAAGCAACGACGGCCAGGATGACCCTCCCCAAGCTTGACCTGATTTCACCGGGAAAAAGTAGGCATTTGAACTTTAAACCATGTGCCACTTGATTATGTCAAAATTAAATTTGGCGAGTGAAAATCTGCAGGAAAAACATTGGATGGATAAAGCCGAACATGACCATCATGACCATTGACTGCCCAGGCACACCAGCGAAACACATCCTGCCAGTATTTTCCATGAATCTTCACCTCAGACAACCGGTGACCCACGACACTCAGGGACCATCTGGCCCCCATTCTGTTCCAGATGGGTGTAACCCTTGAACTTCCTGTAAAAAGAGAGACAACAGACAACCCCCTTGGTAGCTATGTACCATGAATATCCATGAATTACGATGGGCGAATTTGGAAGAAGATAACACCATTGCAGGCGCAATGGCGCAACCAACATTACTGACAGATGGATTGTGATGCCTCACTTGCCCCAAGCGGCACCAGTCAACAGGTTTTTTTGGGAAATGGGCTTGGGTCCCATGTCCAGGCAGTCTGGTGGTGGTGATGTTCCAGATGCCAGCCCATTGAAGACATTGAAGACGCTCCGCAGAGATTCTTTCTTCAGAAGCCAAATGTAAATCACAAAGCTGCCAGAGATTTCCTTTCACGAAAAAGGGATGCCTCACGTGAATAATCTGGGCCTGAGTCAAGTTTTTTTTTGGTACCGAACAAAAAGTGAATGATTTGTGGCTGAAATAACCAGTTGGCGTCTGGGGCCAGCAATCTTCGGCTAGATCCCCACGTCAATTCCCCAAGCCCCCTGAAAAAAAAATCACAACAAACCAGGAAGATATGCATGGCATGCTTCAACCAATAGGTATTCTGCAAGCATAACACATTGGGAAGACTTGGGAAGCCAGTTTTCCCAAACTGCAGCTTGAGAATCGTCCATGGCCCTCAAGGTATGCTCATTGCCAAAGTAGCTCACGCCCAATACGTCGAGCTCCTAGGCCACGCACCAAGGTCCCAAGGTCCTCATAAAAGGTGTGAAAAACTGCTGGTTTTTTGCCCATGGGTCATCCACTGATTCATCAAATTCATGACATCCCGAGAGCGCCAAGGGCCGCCAGCGATTCGACCAGGTTGCTGGGCCAGTTTTCAAGTAGCTAATGAGGTCCTGCACACTGACTTTGCACGGCAAAATCCTGTGAAAACCATGAAAAAACCTACCAAGGCTCTGGTATTGGTGGGAAGAAATGTGATCATTTTGGCCGCAAATCGAACACAACGGGGAAACATGGCCCAGTCACTGTTCATCCCCAGCTGACTGGTGATACCGTGATACCGTGATACCTTACTATCAACTCAGCATTGCTCAGCCAAACTCAGCAATTCTCTGTAGGTCTCTGAAAAAATTGGTTTGGAATCATGGTTTGTCCCCAATTCATGGCCGTTTCAACAAGCAACATGATGATTCAACAGCAAATGGGTTTTTCCCCATTTAAGAGCATCCAGGGATTCCAAACCACTCGGCTGGTCGTTCTCCCTTGGAATTGATGCTTTTGTCTGCACGACAAAACCACTGGCAGCAGTGTTTCATAAGCGTTAATTTTTTGCCCTGTATTCCAGGGGGCAACAACGTTGGCGTCTGTGCGCAAACACTTGGAATGTTCTGTTTGTATGTGTTATTATAGTTACAAAATGTTCTCCCCTACTGAAACGTGCTACTAATTCTGTGCTAGATACCAAATTCTCAACTACTGAAAGAGTCTACTCATCTTATGTTAGCTACACGGCCTACACGGTTCTCAACTATTTCAACACACTAGGTTTGTCTTCTGTTAGTTGTCTTCGGGTCGATACCAATGTCATAATGTTCTAAACCACTGAAACACTGTAGTTCGTTACCAAAGTTCTCAAAAAACTACGTGTGTTCACGTCCCCATGGTGATGCCATGGTGATTTCTTCGACACTGGAACGTTGGAAGGTTGGAAGTAAAGAAATAAACAATTTATAAACTAAATATAAACAATATGTCTAATAAATCTGTTGGCGACATGTCCGTTTCCTTTTCAGGCCGTCAAACATGTCGGTCCCGCACACCGCCCCCAGGGAAGATCCGCTCGGTGAGGTTCGCGAAGCGATACGTGTCACGCAAGACCGTGGAGATATAGGACCTCTGTAACCGGGATCACCCCGGGCCGCGGTGGACCCCGGGAAAAGATGGTAAAAAGTGGAGGATGAAACCACATATATGGGTAATATTGGGGGGGTGACATTCGTATATAACGATTTATTTAATTGACCCAGTTATACATGAAATGGACTTACCGACCAGGGTTCCTTACCAGCTCCTAAGTGGGATGATCCTCCAAGTGGTTTGTTGAACGACGAAAACACCAAAGTTCAGTTCCGAGTGATGTGGTTGGTGGACGAAATCACACTGGTAGAACTATGGTGAAAAAAGGGGGACAATGATGGGATAATTATGGAGGAATATGTTTTGACCAAATAAATCGAAAAATGGCATTGTGGCAGGCATAGTTCCATTTTGGAATGCAAAAATCAATCAGAATGATTGAGACGTCCTCAATTGGTTTATCACCAGAACGGTTTATGGCATTGGATTTACGACGTTAGATGTGGCAATGTTAAGAAAAATACCTTTTCGTGGGCCATGGTGACAACCACCTTACGTGCCAAAGGATTTGATCGTGGCCAATGATTTGACAAATTATGACAAATCAAAACATGAAACAGAGGACAACCGCCGCTGCGACATATATATATATAGTATACGTAAAAAGATCTGACAGACATTGCCCACGCAAAAAACAACGTGGCCAAACACGTTGACACTTGCAAAACCTGTACAATGGCCTTAATACTTTGGTGCCATTCGTCCCTCAATAGTTTTGGTAATGGTACAAATCCATTTTTTTTTGCCAATATCCAATTCCATACTTGGATTTTTGTTCCACAAAGTCCAAGATGCTTCTTTTTATTGTTCCGCTTGGTGTACAATGAACTGTCGCCAACGAGGCCATATTTCATGGCGGAACTCATGGCCCCGGCGCCGGGCCGTAACGTGTCCCCTCCGCTGCGATGAGCCGCGGCAGATCACATCTGAGATTTTAATTTTGCAACAAAATTGATGCCCTCTATGCGAGTTTGAAATCAAAATTCAACTGGGCATTTGCCTCCAATAATTGTTCAAATTATCACTCTGAAATAACTTAGAAAATTGTGTTTCCATGACGTTGTAAAGAAAATTGCCCTTTCTCCCCAAATGATGCCAAAAGTGTTTTTCTAATAAATTGGCAGGTCGGTCAAACCCTCACTTTTCCACCTGCTTTCTCTGAGCATATCTGAGCCACTGTAACTGTAGGCAACGAGTACACTGAATTTGTGCGTGTCATCATGCAGACAGCTAGCCATGCTAATCTTCTCTGTTTCGTTTCAACTACCTGGAACCTACATGCCTGTACATGTGCATGAGTGGAGTAACTCAAGTTTCACACCCCACCTTGGTGCTATGCCAGCTTCGTGGTGTAGCACCACATAAATTCAATTTTGGCTCACTACAAAGCCATCTGTGCCTTAATTAAGGTTCGAGTTCCGGCTTGGTTGAACCTCAGCCACTCTCAGTATGTCCGCTTCGATCAGCTGGAGTATATGGTGCTCCGATTTGTCTCATGCATTCATTGCGCACCACTTTGCCCAGCATCACCACAGCACCTAGGCAATGTCAATGAGAGTTTCGATTTCGGCCATCGCACGGGAGTAGTTGCTAGCCTCCTCCCAGTTGCCATCCACTTCTGCTATATTGCGCCTCATCCTCAAAAATTCCAGCGCACTCCATAGTCGAAGCTGATTGGCTCCGGAGAATGCCACCATACGCTCGTAGTTGTTCACATCAAGGTTTCCATAGTGAGTCTCTGCCCATTCTTCTGGGTCTCATACTTCCTCCTGGCTGGAGGACATATATCGTGCCCTCCTTTCAGCAGGAGCTTCATCCACTTCCATCTTATCATCTTCTACATGAGTTCCATGAACTCCACGGGTTGTATTGGCTTTATCATCTGCTTCTGTCTCACCAACTGTTTGGTCAATGTTACGACCATTGAGCTGGTAGACATGGTTCGAAGCAGCTTCAGCCAGGTCAACTCCTTGGAAAGGTTCTTCGTCTGGAGCTTCTGGAGGTCCATGATCCTGTCTTGGATCTGGTGAGTCCAAGACACCTGCTCCAACTGGAAAGTTTCCATCAGTCAAGTTCTCATCCAAGCAACCATATACGTTCTCCACGTCCACCATGAAGTCACCACGCTGCTCAGACTCACGGTAGCGCTCATGCAAATATGCTATTTCCTTCTTCAAGATCCACCATGCAACCCAAAGACTCGGGTTCACCAATGTTCGAGACCTTAGTTCTATCAGCCATGTCGCATGTCGTAAGGCAAATTGTTGAAGCCATCCATGGTGACTCCGCACCATTGGTCCAGCGCAAGCAAAACCAACTGCAGCAAACATCATCGCAAATCCAATGAACTGCGCCATCACGGAGAGTACCTTGTAGGCCATCATCAACCCTCCAAAGGCACATTGCGCTGGAGTAGACAACCATTCCACCAGGGTCCACCATACCATCTGCAGCTTGCCATCATCTGCGCTTCCACCTGTCACAGGACCATGATGAGAAAATACCTCACTGTTGCAACCCTTCAACTGCATACACATACCAAGGGTGACATTTGCCATTTGGATCAAACGAACACATTGCTCTCTTGTTGCACGATTGATTGATTCTGCGGATTCTTCTCACTGTGTTGTCATTATTTCTTTCCCCATCATTTGGACTGAAAAGTCCCATCAATCTTCCAAGAAATCGTCTCCGTTCACCTCGAAGTTGTTTGGTGTTGAGGTCACCAGGGTTCAATCTTGTGTGAACTTCGAAAATGGAAAACACACCCGCACGCAGCAAATTTTGAAGAAAGAATTGCTTGAACTGAGTGTGCTTCAAACGTCCAGTTCCAGTCCGTCGGATAAGTGCCAATGCTGATGCTGAGTCCATGTACAATCTCTATTGTACCTTGTCACTGTTTCCTTCGGTTTCATATCCAACAAGAAATTTGCACAAGTGATACAAGAAAAAACTCTCCACCATCAAACCATTGGCAGCATACAACTCAGCCTCGCAACTGGAAAGTGCCACTGAAGCTTGGGTCCGGCAAATGCTTGTGAGTAATGATCCATTGAGAAAGATCAACCCTGAACTGGTAGACCTTCGAGTTGCCTTGCAATCAGCCCATGAGGAATCGCTGAATGCCTCCAAAATGAATCTTCCATCTGCCGTCCAATCTGGAATTGTAACTTCGTCTTGGATGAAGTCATCCTCTTTCCAAAAGTCACTGACCATTTTGCCTTCTTCCGTTGAACGTAGGAGAATGCCATCATCTGGGGTTCCTTCAAGATATGAAGCCAAATGTTTCAATGCCGAAAGTGCCTTCACGCTAGGACGAGACATGTAGGATGATATGACTTTCACTACAAACTGGATGTCTGGCCTGTCCATCGCCATGTACAAAGTCAGACCCAAACCAGATCTGAACAGTCCAGCCTGTTCTCCATCCAACATCTGAGAATCCACCACAAACTCAGCGTTGCAGGTTTCCGGCGTAGCATGATATGGCAATCCCTTCTTTCTCCTTCCACTGACCTTCATCATTGCTACCAACTTTGGAACGCATGTTGCATTTGGTTGGATGAGGATTCCATCTTCTCGCATTGTAATCCTCTTTTTCAAATACATCAACTGCTCTCCACTAGCTGGTAGATGAGGTCCATCCACCTTCATTGTCAAAGTTGTTGAACCAACTGCATCTTGAAACCACTGCACTTCTTCTGGCTTGCACACCACAAGAATGTCGTCCACATGAACGTTCACATAGATCTTCCTCATCAGGTTTGCCTGCTCATCAAGTTCTCTGAGCTTTTCACTGCTGACCTGTGGGGTCCTTCTCCTTCAGCTTGATTTGAGATGTATTCATCCTCTGAGTCAGGAAATTGCAAACTGTCCTCCCAATCATCAACCATCACCTCAGGCTCGTCGCTGTGGCAAACTTCATCTTCTGCCACTTGATGCACATCACCATCTGTTCTAGCAGCTTTGCTCTTTGGAGCAACCACTGGATCATCATCCATCTTCTGAAATTTTGCACGCTCACCATGTAGAGGTACATTAGCTGGATGTTTGTGAGAGAGCTAGAGGGAATTTCCATGTCCTCATCACCACTGTAGATGTGGTGAAATCTGCATGTTGCTCTCCCATCTCATTAGCATGCTCCAAACCAACGTCCTCCCATGCTTGAACTTCAGTTTGATCATGTCGTTGAGCTTGATCTGAATCATCCAATGGTTCTGAAGCTGGATAGCCATCAGACAGAGTTTGATCTCTCACTGCCTTTGCCTCTTCGTCAGTCATCTGAGGAGCTGGAGATGCAAGTGCAATGAGCTTCTGCTTGGCCTTTACCTGACGATGTGACGATGTCCAAAGAAGTCCATCGGTCCATCTGTCATACCAATGATGAGTTCAGCATCCCGTTGATTGTTGATCTTCCTGACCGCTTTTGTTCGAATGATGGTTTGGCCATCTGTGCAAATGAGGTCCATCCCTGATGTATCTTTTCCCAGCCAACAGCCTTTCCTCCATGCTGGTTTGAACTTTGTTGCTTTGGGATCAAGACCAAAGACAGCCTGGCCAAAGGATGCTAATTTTCCACGGTAAGGTCGGCCTCGTAGAGATTGAAATGGTGTCACCTTCATTGTCGCATGAACTTGATACCGGTTGTAAAGCCATGCAGCATGCATTGCAGCCCATTGAATCACTGGATGACCATCTGGAATTGCAACCTTCAGTTCATCTTCTATGTGACAAAGTAAGGTTTTCTGAATCCCTCTGACAGATTGAACAGACCTCTCGGATATGCTTGTTCGAGCTTTGTCACCAACCTTGTTTGGACAGAGATGTGTCGTGAGCTCATTCTTGGCTCGCACAGATTTGCAAAAATTGGCACCTGCAACCAAAACAGGTTCATTGTCAAATGCCAACTCCACTGTTCCATCCCTGACGCTCAAAATGAAGGCCACCAAAGCTCGACCAACTGTTTGTGCATTGCGTTGCTTGAGAGGAGCAACTGCCACATACCTCGACCAAACATCAACCATGAGAAGCGCTACCACTGCACCTTCTTTCCCAGGTTCCATGAAAAAGAAATCACACTGAATAGTTGGATGTTCTCTTTGGGTTTCACCTGCAGGATCTGAGAAATGAGAATTCTGATTAGCACCTGATTTGCTCATTACGCAATTCTTGCACCAAGGTTGAAATGGCACATGAGTTAGCTCATGCAGGGATCTGTCCCTGTCGGTAGGCTGTACTCGTACTGGAATTGATTCAGCCTCTTTCTGCCATGATTTGTATTGCTCATGCGCTGACTCCGCCAAGCTTCGTCTCAAGGCTGTTTCCTTGGCTTTCTTGCATCTGTGAAACATTCTCGTTGAACCAGACTGAGAAACTCCCAGCCATCTGCAGGCATCACGCAAAAGCTTGACTGAAGATGCAGCTGTAATTGTCAAGTCATCATGTATCACAAGTGACTCATCTTCCATGTACAGCTCGACATCTGGCGTTGCTTGATTTCATCACCTGCTTCCATTTCAGGAACCTCACGCTGTTGCTCATACCCTGCTGGAGGAAGGACATTTTTATTTTGAAAATCACTGGGTTTGCTTGCGGGAAGTTTGCGTCGCAAACTTGTACTGGGCTTGCTTGCAGGAAGTTCGCGTCGCAAACTTGTCCCCTGCAACTCCTCTTGATCACATAGAACATCTCCACCATCATCTGTCATGACCAAGCCCAAGTTCCAACAACGTTTGAGGTTGTACACCAACCAATGTCAAAGATTCACACTCATCTTCAAAACCAACTGTAATCAAGAATTGCTCAATCATCCCAAAAGGTTGACGCATGTCCTTGAACTTTCTGGACAACTCCACAACTGTCCATGTTCGATCCTTCTGGTACTTCCTGATCAAAGTTGTTCTGAAGTGCCAATAGGGCCACACATTCTTTTTTTTTCCGAAGTGCGGCCGATTTAGCTCAGAGGCTCTGTCCTGAAAGCTGGATAAACATTAATCACTCTTGAAAGGACAAGCTCAGTGTCCTAACTGTACAAAGACCGTAATTGTGGCAGCAAAACAAACAAACCAGAAAACGCACCAACCAAGGACGGCCCGCAAATCGCCCAGCCAGATTTGCGTTTCGCCAAAAAAGCAAAACAGCAAAGGCCAATAGGGCCACACATTCCCGGTCCTTCCACATCAGACGCCTCTGAGAAGCCTAAACCAGCCTGCTCCCAGTCCTCGGCGCCACCGCCATCAAACTCAGGGGTGTCCGTCCCTCTCGGACGCTGCACCATGATTCCGCCACCGCGCTTGGAGGCCTCTCGGCGGCTCTGGCTCAACCATCGCGTCACACGATGCCCAAATGCATTGGGCGGTCTCCCCACAGACCTTTTCTTTGAAAGGCCCCCGTGAGCAAGCGGTTGCTGACGATATGTACACTTTCTTACCCGCAAGTGCTTTGATGAACACGGTGAAACATATTCACCGTACTGTAACATTCTCAACTAGATCCCAAATAAGCGGGATCGGGAAATGCTTTCCCTAAATCACATATCATTCCCTGCTAAGTGAAAAACATTCACTTAACAAATTGGGAAAGGAACAAACCAGAGACCTTTGGGAAATACATTCCCGTGTCATTGTTGGGAAACGTAAAACTCGAAAGGAAGTGCTTCCTGTTTGGCAAGACGCAAGCGTGTTTCAACGTGGGTGACACGTCTACGTTACTGGGGGAATGCTTTCCCCAATAGACGGTGCTGTTAAGTACATTAACAGCACCTTAATACGACGGAACGTAATTTCCTAGCTGTCCCACTTCGATGGACAAGTCCACCCCGCTTCTTTGTCGTACGCACCGGCCTGCGTCCAGTTGGCGTCATACATTCCAGCATGCTTGTCGTCTTCACACCAACCAAACCTTTTAGTGAGCAAATTGCAGAAACCAGCTGAAGCACTACAAAAGATCAGCACCTTTCCTACTGGTAGCCCATTTGGAGCTTGCATTCCAGTTTGGCACAAAAACACTTCAGCATCAAATTGTAAACCGCATTGTTTCAAAACTCGTTTTTTCGTCTCGTTTCCAAATGTTGTTGTTTCGTGGCAACTCAAATGACCGTGAATTCCCTAGCATCAAATACTTGGAAGCATTGTCCATGATACCTTTCCATGACCTGTCTGCTTCTGCTTCTATTTGTGCTGAAAAATTCTTGAGGGGCGATCCTGACCTGAGCTGCACGGTGTGGAAGCATGCACGTGCACCCAACGGTAACCTAACTGCTATTGCACTTCAAACTCTTTCACCTTTTGGTTTTGGAACATGTCAGCAGTTTCCATTCGTTTCACAAGACCGATGTAGGGCATACGCGCCACCTTGCAGGCTTCCCTCAGTGCTGAATTCGTCCCACAACAAACTTCTACAAAGGCGATGTCTTGTTCCCGAGAGCGTCTGAGCGCAGGGTTCTTCCAATAGTGGGTCTGTATCTCATCTTCACATCTTCTCATCTTCACATCTTCTCATCTTCACATCTTCTCATCTTCACATCTTCTCATCTTCACATCTTCTCATCTTCACACTTGCTCACTTCACATCTTCTCATCTTCACATCTTCTCATCTTCACATCTTCTCACTTCACATCTTCTCATCTTCACATCTTCTCATCTTCACATCTTCTCATCTTCGCATCTTCTCATCTTCACATCTTCACATCTTCACATCTTCTCATCTTCACATCTTCTCATCTTCACATCTTCTCATCTTCACATCTGCTCATCTTCACATCTTTTCATCCTCACATCTTCACATCTTCTCCTCTTGCCGTATTGCCTTCTCCTTCTTAGTGCCAACGAGTTGGCACGAAACGAAACTCTTTCGCACGAAACGAGTCGCCAAAACTGAGGTAAAAGTGCGAGTTCAAGTTCTCAACCCTTTTGAAATGAAGTTCGATCTCAAACAAATGAGGTAAAAGTCTCGCGCCACCCAAATAAGGTTCGATCGTCAAAAAACTGAGGTAAAAGTGAAAGTTCAAGTCGTCCCGCGCAAGCCTTTCGCACGAAAATGAGGTTCAATCGTAAAAGGTAAAAGTGCAAGTTGAAGTTGTCCCGCGCAACCCCGAGATTGGATCGTCAAAAAAATGAGGTGAAAGTGCGAGTTCAAGTTGTCCCGTGCAACTCTTTCGCTTCGATCGTCAACAACTGAGGTAAAAAATGCAAGAGCAAGTTGTCCCGCGCAACTTTTTTTGCACGAATGAGGTTCGACCTCAAACTGAGGTATTGAAGCCAGTTCCTTTTTTCCGTCCAACGCCTTCATGGCTTCCGCCAGGTCATTCAACACGTTCAATTGCATGTTGCAAAAACAGGCTAAATTAATTAATTAAAGCATACACATGGCCGTCTGCAGATTGAGGGGCCTCATGAGTGAACTGGTAAGGACCTGTACACAGTCCAGTAGATCGTCACGAAGTCACCACAAACAAACCAAAACGAAGACCAAAAGCAAAAAACCAAGCAAACAAAACACAAAAAGCAAAAACACACAACAAACCAAACAAGCGACGACGTGACCGGTGCCAGTTCGTGGGTTAATTAATGCAAGAGGTGATAACATAAAATCATCTCGCCATGGTATGGCAGCAGAAACAAAGGGAAAAACATCCAAGCCACCAAGCCATACCAGAGGGTGAGTGAAGCAACAAAACACCATGCGGAAACCAGGGATCCCCCCAGCCAGGATCCCCGAGATCACATGGCGCAAGCCAAGAGGCATAACGACTCACCAGTAGTCACTTCGAAGCAAACAACGACAACGCCGCGTCGCAACGAGAGTGGTGAAAAGAAGAGTGAGACGGACAGTGAGACAAGAGCTATTGTGAGAAAGAGCTAAGTGAAACGGACAGTGAAACAGCCCTCCGGGTGCGCTCAGAGTCCGCTCAGTAGTGCTTTTCCGATCATCCTACTCTTGGGTAATTCCCCACCTGCCAGGTGAGGGTTGTTAGATTTTATCTAAGTTGCCTGCTCCTCCTCCTCCTCTCCTCCTCCTCTCGTCGTCCTCCTCCTCTCGTTGTCCTCCTCCTCTCGTTGTCCTCCTC
>Ga0126342_10007835_pt1 | contig 19107 bp, 18 predicted proteins | sample Cyp1metagenome_FD_92528 | JGI IMG/M metagenome (GOLD analysis project Ga0126342, IMG submission 92528) | Coral microbial communities from Lord Howe Island, Old Settlement Bay, Australia - Cyphastrea 1 metagenome | ecosystem: Host-associated > Invertebrates > Cnidaria > Coral ... | reverse complement strand
TATATATATATGTATTTAATATATATATATGTATTTAATATATATATATATCTATTTAATATATATATATATATTTTATATATATATATATGTATTTAATATATATATATATATATCTATTTAATATATATATATATATTTAATGTGTAGTATATATAAATATATATATATATATATTAATTATATATATATATATGTATTAAATACAATATTTAATATGTAATTTTCATACAATATAGTATATATATATTGTTATATTATTTTATTTTTATGTTTTTATATTGTTTTATTTTTGTACCACTGTTTTTAAATATTTTTTTTTAATTATTTGCATTATATTATTCTTTTTACATTACTATATTAATTTTTATGTTATTATATTGTTTAATTGTTATATCGTTGTATTCTGAAATTACTCTATTTTTATTTTATTATATTATTATAGTGTTTTTTTATTTGTTAGATCATTTTATTTTGAAATTATTATATAATTGTATTATTTGATTATTATATTGTTATATTATATTCACTTGCTTGGGATTTCAATCCATCAGACGTAAATCCCTGCTATGGTTCAGTCAAATTTATCGAACAGTAATGGCAGCAATGGTTCTGCAGTCAGCCCAAAATGTAGATAACACCTCTAGTCATGGGTGTGTCAACAAAATGTAGATAACACCATGGACCAAAATTGTGTTTTTCTTGCTGATTCTCTTCTTTCTTGGAGACACAACCCAGCAGAAAGTTGGAATCAATGCAGACATAAGTGATGTGAAACAACATCAATTTCGGATCTAGCCAAAAAGAACGAGTAAGCAACTAATCAATGACGGATGTAGGCGACCATGAGATGTGTATGACAATGTATTCCAGGGTATATAAGGGGAGCACAAGCAGCATACATAAACACACAATGGTACATACAGCAACACCCCTGTGTATTTCAAAGTCATCCAGGCACTTGAGCACAAGTAGCGTCAATGAAGTGGCTGGCACGTCAATCCAGACAGCATGAATCACATGCTAAGGTCTGAGGCCACGCATACTTGCGGATGTGGTTCTCTAACTGCGATCACTAGACATGCAAGGCCCCAGTTATACTTGGGTAGTTGGTTCACCCCAACAAAATATCTGGCACATACGTACAGCATAGTCCACGTCTTTGGATCATCTTTCTGGGTCAAGCCACTCGAGCTTTGAAAACGCTGGCAGGAGTCCCGACCGCCATGGGGGCAAACTCCTGTTGCTTCACTTCAGAGAACCTCAGAGACGAGGCGCTGAATCCAAGGAACCCTGCTCAATATGGTCCATTGGACATGGATTTTCATGAGATACCCTCTGGCAATTTAACGTAGCTATTGAAAATGGCCATTTATAGTGGATTTACCCATTAATAATGGTGATTTTCTATTGCTACGTTAGTTTACCAGAGGGTAGTTTTCTTGGGACTGGGGGGAAATATGGCTACAGCCGAAATTCAATGTGATGGAAGCATGATGGGGTTAAGCGTGTTTGGCACCTTTGAGGCCTTGGGTGTACCACAGCCACGAAACTGTCAGGCGAAAGCGCAGTTGAATGGCGGCATCAAGGAGCACTTTCTCGGACAGCTCTGCATCTTTTGGAAGTATTGGATGGTTTTGAAAATGGGCCAACATATCCAACATTAAGGATGTAATATGATGTAATCCTGGATTTCATGGTTATTTCTTGTACGGACAACATCATGTTTGGATACACCCATGTATCCCCACTGTTTATCGCAAGATTCTTCCGAATGCAGGGTGACATGCAACGTCTTGCGGCAAGTGGACCCAAGTTTTGTCGCATCAGGATGACAAGCACGTGCAGTTTAGCGGGGAGGTTCCAACGTTCGCATGGTCAAGAATGTGGCAATTTTGGAATCAATCTCCTTTGTGTATACCCTGCAGTAAACCAACATAGCTATGGAAAATGGACCATGTATAGATGATTTACCTATAAAGATAGTGATTTTCCGTAGCTATGTTAGTTTACCAGAGGGTACGTGTTTTCAAGTTTGGAGGATGGGGGAGCACAGAATTTTCATTTTCCGAAGAAAATATCAGGACTCCACGCGGCAGCGCACTATTGATCTTCCGAATAAATCAAACAACGGAAGTATCCATGGCACAGATGTAGACTTTCCTGAAGCGATGCGCTTGCATGACCATATCAACAGTGCAACAGTTGCAAGGATTTTGCTGGTAGAGCGATCAGAGCTTGAAAACTATATAGGCTGTAGCAAACTCTATGAACGCAGAAAAACATACGCTTTAATTTGTTGATTAAATGTTCACGTTTTATTCCTTTTATCCTCGGTGGTTCATCACTTCTCACTCCAGGCAGAAGGGAAAGTAGGGAATGAGGTGAAGGCGGCTCGTGCGAAGGCGGGGATTGCACTAAGGTCGCTGGGGCAATAAAATTTTGTGTAACCACTGTAACCAGCCATGTAGTAATACCTTCCCCCTATATTGAATAATATTCAATATCACCCAGAAACCCTGGTTTAGGGTTGGATCTATTCATGAGACCCATACACTAAGCAAGACGGAATTCGAGCAACCAATTTAAGCAACTGCGAATGGGACTTCAAGTTTGAACAACAAGAACGGAGATGACAAAGCATGATGAAGAGTTGCTTGCAGAGCTTGTTTGGGCCATTGTGTAATATATTTTTTCTTGAGTACTTTCGCTCGGACTTTCTCACCTCGAACTCATCCAGCCCAGCTACAGTAGGGCTGCACATTTTCAGGATCGAAAAGGCACCGGCTATGTCAAACCCGAGATGTTCAAAGACTTGGTGGACGAGGTGCGGCTGTGATGGTAACTGAATTGTCAACTGAGTTGGAGATTGTGAGCTGCCATGGTGTGGATTATCCCCCCATAACGCCGGTTACGACCAGGGTCAACAACGAGGTTTGGTTAAAAAAATCCAGCTACATCCTGTGTGGTGGGACAACCCAAGTAATGGTTGGCCACAATACCTTCAACTAGGAATTGTCCTATTCAGCAGAGCAATTGCCTACCTGCAGGAAGATGATTAGATGAGCACCAAACGATCCACGAAGAAGAGGTTGGTCCTCCACTGCGCAGCCTGTAGGTCTGGCACTGCACTTTAGGTTGTTGGATTTTTTGGACCACTAGAATAAGACGAATTATATAAAGTTATAGAAGTCTATTAAACTATCTCATTTCTTCGCTGGTTCCTATACACATATCTGCGCATTTGGTGGACATGCCTCACTATCGCGGTGCGTGATCAGCGAAAATGTCTAGGAAGCAAAGGCAAGTACAAGTCCTAGTTTTCGATCTAACCCATGTGGAAAGCAGCTGCCTCCACTCATGCAGAAGGTTCTGTTTCCTTTACCCATCCTGCAAAGATCAGACAATAATACAATCCAGTGAATTCTCGGCAAATCCCAAACCTTCAAGTTCTGATTTGCATCATGATTCTCTCACTATTAATTTGGCAAACCCACTCATATACACCCCATTTGGGGATGATTTCACCATTGATGGCATTGAAGTGGGGTATGGCATTGGGTTTGCCAGTTTAATTAGGTTGAATGGTTGAATTGAGCCTTCATTTTGTTTGGGTACCTGCGACCCTGCAGGTTTGGGCGAGCTGGCTGAACAGCATCTGGCAGATGTCCACCAGTGTCGCGATGAAGGCATAGGCAACTACGGTCTTTTAAGCGTTTCCAGAATCATTTGGATATGAACGAAGCACGACATTTGAACATGGATACCCTACTAACTAGTTCGAGCGATACCAAAGTGGCAGCAAAAATCCTGGAGTCACATTTTCCACCATAGCTTCAGCATCGAGAATTTCTGTGAAATTGGATAATTTTTTCAGACCTCCGCGCGATGTGGATACGTCCATGGACTGGCAGAGTGGAGCCTCCCAAAAATTTCAATAACTTCGGGTTGAGGACGAGACAGTCTGTGAGACCTCCAAGTAATACCATTGCTGTCACTTAAGTGACCCGTGTTGCAACAGTGCAACATAGGGAACAGCTTTTGCGGGCTCGAATGTGGCTGACTTGCATTTTCAAAGCCTTATGTACTACAATTCTCAAGGTGAAGGTCCAACTTCATACAGCTTGGATTGAGGACATAGTTATGTGTGTTTCCCATTGGAGATCAAACTGCTAGGCCCCAAACCGTAAGACTTCTAAGATATGGCATATTTCCAGAGATGGCAGCACGAATGCATTGCTTACATCCGCCATGATGAGCTCGCGGGCCTTCTGCTGAGCTTCGGGACCGAACTGATGATGCTAATCAGTGAATCTCATGCACCTTAACCCAATGCTAATCAATTCAAACAGACATGAGATCCCGAGCCTCAGCATCAAGTTGTTTCACCAGTGAGTGCTTCTAGGCACTACACTTACAAAGTCGTAATTTGGCCGGAACTGAAGCATGAGATTTTGCACCTTTTATCTGTTAGTTGCTTTTGGTCACAGTTGCAATTCCTGATGGAGTTCTGACAAAATTCTGCCAGTGCTTGGGCAGATAGTCTGCAAAAAAGCTATTTGTATCTATTTGTAAACTAACCATTCGGACACATTTCTGGGTCAAACTCCAATCATCCGTAGACAACAAATTCCAAGAGATGCACCATTCATTTCCGACCTGCGGATGTTGATACACGCTACTGCGGCTCCCGTTTTGCGAATGCTCTTCGAATCTTTAAGATTTCGAGAAAAGACGGCCTCTTTTCTTTGCAGCATCAACTCGGTGGATCCATCGCTGTGACGCTGGCCACTTATCTGCTGGCTTCCCTTTGTTGGCTCAGATGGCGGGGTTCTGATGGAACCCAGGCGGGGCCTGATGGATCAGAAACTTGGATGGGGCCCCGTTTTTTTTTGGGCTTTCCGAAAGAGGTACTGTACCCCAAGTCACGGTCATTTGACCATGACTTGGTATAGGCATTAAAGAGGTATTCAATGGTATAGCTTAAGCCATGGTGACCCATGGTGATCCACGATCCATAGTCTCAGGTGCAGCCCCTCCATGTCGCGGACCACGCCCATTGTCATCCAGGCTGCAACGTGGCAATGGGCACAAGCCTCCACCTGTAACCATGCTTGTCCTATCCCACATAGTGATGCTTCATTGGGATCTTAGGTTCCCATGGAGTGCGAATTTCATATTTTCGTGGTGGAATTTTGAGTGTAACTTTGTGACATCGGCTGTCGGATCAAAACTAAAGAGCCTGTGACCCACACTTTGCCCGGAGATTTGGAAGAACGCGATCCGATCTTTGGGTCTAGAGTCCTGCACCAAATCACCATCAAACAGTCAAGATTGAAATCTTTTGGAGGACCCCCATAGACCATCAAAGTCTTGGAATCGAAGCAACAAACATCGGCTGCTGCCAGTTGAAGAAGCGCACAGCGCCCGGAGCCACACCGCCTAGCGAAGATGTGGAAGAAGCGGATGCTGGTCGGGGGACGCAGAAGAATTGGTACTTTTGGGGCTTGGAAACGTTCACAATGTTGTTTGGTTGTTCAATGGTGCCGAACAGCATCAAATAATTGTGGTTGGTAATTAACATATCCCATGAAATCCCCATGAAGTCCCTATTGTTGATGGCAAAATCCCCATGAAATCCCTATTGAAATCTCGATGTTTCTGGTGCCAGGAGGAGAAGCTGTAGAAAATGAAGCCCCAGCCGAGGGGGAGGCGAGGCAAAAATTGGATGCCGTTTGGGGACGGTTTAACGCCATTTGTAGCCATTGGATCCACCGGACACCTCCATGATATGGAACAACATGGGGATTTTTACTCATTGGCTTTACTGGTTTCTACATTTCAGAGTTTAAATTTGTTGTGAAATGGTGTCCTGTGAAAAGGTGAGACTTCTGTAGAGGAGATGTTTTGGGATCGAAGCAGCATGGTTTCAGGGGCCTGTTTGAGGTCTCAAAGTTTGCTTCCACCATGGCCCCCTCTAGTCCAATGCGGAATGGTGCGGAATGAAGTTGCTCTGACGATTTTCTGTCCGATCATCACCATCCACGAGTGGAAAGGGGATTGCTGAGCTTACTATCCAGCAACCTTGGTTCTCAAGTCATTGGGTGTACACCGTGATGGGAAAGCAAGCATGGTCACGAGGTTGCGAAACGAGCAACCAGTTTTCATTGAAAAACGACCCAAAACATTGGATGCTCAACAACCCAAACATTGGATGATAAAGCCCATGTCTGATGACCCAATTTTTCATGGGAAAACCCATCGGTTTTCGGTCCAAAATCGCACGAGGACCGCGCTCGTAGCAACTCCGAAGCGTCCTCGGAATCTTCCAGTCATTCCAAGGACGCGGTGCGGCTAAGTTTTGTTTTGGGTTGGGGGGTTTGGAACCATTAACAAGACAGATTTCATGGGATTTCATGGGATTTCATGGGATATTTCTGATATTGGTGGCCGTGGGACAGCATTTTGTTTCGGAAGGGTTTCTAGATGATCGCATCTGGGAACCAGGCGACCATAGATTCTGGGGGACCACAACTTGACCCATCTTGACCCATGTCCAACTGGGTATGGGTTAAAATGGTTAAAACCTATCATGTCATACTTTAGGGAATGAGCATTGACAACTAACAGCTATTTGGTCCTAGCAGGGTTTTGATCCATATCCAGATGTTTGTGTGTATTTTTAAACGGTCCATGCCCATTTGGAGCTTTCAGCATCGTTTTCCTTTTCTGCAACCAATGAATGAATGATTGGTTTGTGGTTTCAATGTTTTGCAATACTGCAAGTGCAATTCCAACTAAGGGTTTTGACTGGTGTCATTGTCTCTTGGTTGGTGGTTTCAGATCTGTATTTTAGAATCCAACCCTGTCCAATTGATAGTCATGTTTTTGGAGGGGGTGACTCACCAACCAACAAGTAACTAGTCTCATTCTGGAAGAACTCTCAAGGAACACATAGCCATACTTTGCGGGTGTAGCTCCTTGCTTCTCTATCCTGGTTGCTGGAAGAGACTCCTCCGTTTTGTGCAGGGCAATGCGCGAGCCAAGGAGCAAAACGGGATGAACAGATGGGCTGTTCATTTTGGGACCAGCGGATCATTTATTGCACAGTTGATGTTTAGTAAAAAAAAATCACCCGTTTTTCAAAGCTTTTGAACTCAGGCATTTGGGATGTGATTGTGGGACAACGCAAGATCACCAGAAGTGGACAGGTGAACACCCATCTAAGCTATCCTGACGACATGGTACTGCGTGAATGGGTACCTTCCACTTACCAGCAGATAGGTGAGTGATTTGCAAGTAGCCAATTCAGTGGATTCCTGACTTCTCTGAAGCTTGGCCCAACTTTGATCCAACAGAAACTCGGCCAGGAGCCCACCGGACCAGTGGCCAGAATCTCAAAATCCAGGGGGTGCCACCGGTTGTCGCCCAGCAGCTTCCCGGTCCCCATGAGGTCGGCGGGTTTGCCTCGGTGGATTCACCCATGGACCTGCAGAGTTTGGGCGAACTCTTCCGGAAACTCCATGAAGAGGTGCGGAATTCAATGCGGAAAAACCGGTGCCGGTGGTCTGATCTTTGGATACTTCCAGGAGATGGCCATTCATGTGGAATATGATGATAGACCGGTGGACTTTAGGGACCATGGCGAAGCACGTGTTTGGACAAACCCATTTGGAAGATGAGATTCTTCTGAAGATTGTGAATGTAGATTTTCTATGAATTTCTGGGATAGTTCTCAGGATCCTTTTTATTGACCACTGCATTTATTGCTGAGTGTTGGAACGGATCCTCGCTCTGGGTCAGAATCTTACGCCCCTCAAACCGTAGAATGTGGTTACTTTGAGTAAAGTTTCCAATTATGTGGATCCCCAATTTTGATATACTGTATCAGGATGGGAAAACTATCAAAAGCAAACGGCATCCTCTGTGGAACCTGGATTTGCAGCCCTGTCAGGTTGATGTGACTCCAGCATGATTGGGGACGTGAGCTGTGGGCGCGTGCTGGTGTTTCCACTTCCCAGATCACGTGGGGTGTTTCAAACATGTGCTATGAGAGGAAAACATGGTGGTACATGCAACACATCCTCCAAAAAACTGCTGCGTTAGTCTGAAAATTATGCTACCGCCAATTCCAGTGAATGATCATCACTTTCCACCACTTTCCCTATGTTTTCCCTATTATTTCCCTATAATTCCCCATTATTTCCCTATTGGTTCCCTATTATTTCCATATTATTTCCCTATTATTTCCCTGTTATGTCCCTATTATGGCCCTATCATGTCCCTATTATTTCACTTTTATTATTTCCCTATTATTTCCCTATTATGTACCTCTTATTTCACTATTATTTCCCTATTATTTCCATATTATTTCCCGATTATTTCCCTATTATTTCCCTATAATTCCCCATTATTTCCCTATTATTTCCATATTATTTCCCTATTATTTCCCTATGATTTCCCTATTATTTCCATTTTCGTAAAACTATTTTTTCCGTATTATTTCCCTATTTTTCCTTATTATTTCACTATTATATATTTCCCTGTTGTTTCACTATTATTTCCATATTATTTCCCTATTATTTCCCAATTATATTTCCCGATTATTTCTATTTAAGAAAAAATGCTATGATTTTCCTTTTTTTTTTCCATATTTTCCCTATTATTTCAATATTTTTTTCACATGTTGTTCCTTTATTATTTCCATATTGTTTCCATATTATTTCCCTAAAAAACCATCGCCGCTCTAAAAAACGCCAGGCCTTTGCCCGACGCGAGTCCGGCAAACTCCTGGACATGGAGAAGCGGAATCGCCAGGTGCGGCACGGGGAAAATACCATACAGTAATATAGTATGGTGCCCCCCAGTTATAAGTTGGTTTATAAACCCCATTAAGTATAGTTATATCTGCCATAAACCATAGTTATGGGAGTTATAAACCAACTTAGCTAACTATGGTGGTACCCCAAATCATCCAAAATTAGACTATTTTGATATTAAAAGCCATGGTTGAAATGGGTACCCCCATTTCAGGAAACCACCATATAGCATGTAGGATTGGGATATATGATGATATAATGATCTTCTAATGAATGGAGCAAAATGGGTTGATTCCCCACTTGGTTTGCCCATGGTTTTAGTGAGTTATTTTGATACCCCAATAGATCTGAAATCATCTTGGAGGTCCAAAAATTTGACCCGTAATGAACTTGAAGCACGAGCCAAGGCCCGTGCATGTCAAGGCGTTTGATGGAAAGCCGACCATATTGCGAGATTGCGTTTGACTACAGGCATCATCAAAGTGGGTATCAAGGTATTTGAGAAACAGCAAACAAAGCATCCGGTTTCACTGAAAGTCTGGCTTTCAAAGGGTCCTTGGCCGAGGAACGACTTGGGCAACCCATGGGATACTGCAGATCTGGCTGGTGGTTTCAATTTTTTTCCAGGTGACTCAAGCACTGAGCTGAAAACGGCCTCTGTGGCTCAGGCTGCGCAAAACTTCAAGGAGGCGTATGGTCTCGTAACTTGGAGGCCGAGGTGTGATGGCTAAGAGTTGCAGAGGTTTCAAACGAACCTCCCCCGAGAAGGGTGATGTCCATGCCAAGAATAGTCATTCATGATGTTCTTGGGCTCTCGAACCAGTTGATTTTCTTAATGGATGGCCCGTCTTGGACCAGGACGACATGTCATATCGAGAATTGGATGTAGATGTATATAGACATATATAGACATAAATAAACATGTGTATATATATATATATGGGTTCATACATAATATATACATACATATGTATTTACATGTATATATGTATATATGTATATATATATATATATAATACATACACATACTAAGGCTGGTCAGACCCTAGGGTTGATACTACCTGCCCAAAACGCTTTAAGGCACGGAGCTTCTTAGAAGAATATGGTCCTGAAGGCGGCTTGCCCGGGGCCACAGCCAGCTTGCAGGGCAGGTTCAGCAAGGTCTTAAGAATTCGAGAATTTGTCACCTCAGAGATGGGTGAGTGAATGAACATGTGAGGTATGTATGAAATACATTGTAATGCGTGCAAAAGAAACATGGCTAAAAATATCACATGTTCACGTCATGTTTCATCTTCTAAGGCCGGACAGTGATGCTGGTGGGAGCCCTGGTCTCCAGGGTCCTGCAGCCCCTGGCAACCAACTCAACTGAGCTTCGAAAGCCACGACTGGGTAAAGGAAAACCATCACACTTTCAGACATGAACAATATAGCGTGCCATAGAAGAATAAAAGGTGTTTCAACCAAATGTTGGAGCCAACAAAAAGTGGGCAGCACACCCATCCAGAGTGGCTGGTGGAAAAAATAATCGGATTCCGCAAATCCAATTGGCGCCATGGAAGCGGTCGATGTTTTGCTGAAGGGCTGGGTGGAGCGCTTGCAGGGCCTCCGACGCATCCACTGGGGCACGCCGTCGGAGGAACCCACCAAGCTGGAGGCAAAACATGGGGAGTCCTGGGGAAAGATTTCGAAAGTCTCCCGAATTTTGGGAGGTGAGGTTTTGGCATGGTTCGTTTTTTTTTGGATTCCAGCATGTTGACATTGAATTGAAATGTAGAAATGGGATCAAATGGGCATATTTTCCATTTAGGTTCATTTACCTTAATTTTTACAGGCCCCTAAACAACAGATTAGTTTGGGATGATTTGGGATTATGATTGTCATTTCGAACAGTAGGATCTTGACGTATACCCGCTTCGGAGAAGGTCAACTAAGCAATTCTGGCCGCGGATAAACCGGAAGATGGGCATGGTTCAATTTGGAGACCCCAAAGGTTTGGAGGATGTGATCATGTCCAAGAGGTGGGGGTCAATCCCAGAGATGAGAATCTGACAGTGGGAAAAAGTGAGGGCCTTGATGCAGATCAAGCGTCACTGAAATGGCCTCAAGAATCGTAAGTTCAAAAGTCTTCAGGATACAAACGTAAGCACAACAATAGTGCCTGTACAGTCCAAATGGAAGGTATGACGAAAGTAAATGCAGTAGGGATTTTTGACCTCAATGCGGAAAAACCGGAATGGTGTCCTAGCTTTCCATCTAATCTAGGAATCCCATGAATTGCTTCTGGAAGAATCTTGTACTGCATTCTTTAGTTTGGGTAGTGTCCAATTTCATTCTTGCGATTCTGTTCACTTTGACTTGAATTTTCAATAACCTGCTAAGCTCATTTCTTTTTTAGAACCAGCATTTTTTTTTGGCACAGGAATGGCTTTATGTTGGTGGTAACTTGGCGAACCTCGGTCCCGGAGCATGGGCAAAGTGGTTCCGCGGCGAAACGATGGCATGGATCAACCACAGGGTACCAATGGAGCCACATGGAGCCACAGATCAACCATCCCCCAGTCATCACCATAAAGTAAAAAAAGGTGGTATCGTTAGCATTCCCAGGAAAATGGGTGGTAAAAATATGGCATTGTTTTATCATGTTTTATCCACATGAGCATTGAACCATCCAATCTTTTGGGGACCATAGCCCCATAGCCTAGGTTTGAAGAGCACCCAGAGGTCACGCATGTGGTGAACTGTGCCTGCAAGGACGTGAAGTATAGCGTCAAGGCGACTTGGCCATGAGAATCCATTGAGGTTGGGATGCGATGTGTAGAATCTGTTGAAGGTCATTGAAGGTCCATTTTTTGGGAGTCACTAGCTCTGGGATGGACGGTCCGCTGCTGCAAATTGTCCAAGGACTCGGTCTCGGTTCTGAATCTCCCAGCTTTGGATGAGGAGGGCTTTGAAACTTGGATTACTGGTGATGGTGAGATCCACAGGCAGGTGGGGAACCATGGGGAACCTAAAATTGAGCACAGCTCCGGCGGTTTTTCGCCCGGCCAAATAGAATCGGATCGGCCCTGACAAGTTCACAGGCTTTTCCCCTCAATGGAGCCCTACAAAGCTTTTTCGTTCTTAGTGGCTTTGTAACCCCATTTACCCTCTGGTAATTTAACATAGCTATTAAAAATGGCCATTAATAGTGGATTTTCCCATTAAAAATGGTGATTTTCCATAGCTACGTTAAATTACCAGAGGGTAGCTGGTAAAAAACTGGGGGATCATTGTGGGTTTATTCATAGTTTCATGATCTATCGAAAACTGGTGGTCGATGACTGCTGCCTGCCTCGCAGCATGGAATTTGCCGACCGGAGCTGGGATTCCAAGTGTATTACGTATAGAACAATATGTCTGCCAACGTGTCTGCACATGTGTACTGTATATGTATATACATATAATTACACACACACACATATATATACAGATATAATATAAGTATATGACTATGTATATATATATATGTAACGTAATATCTCTAATATCTCTATGTCTCTATGTATATACGGGACCCCATTTTGTAAGCTGTGGCGTCCATCACAGAATTTGGCACCGAAGTTCGCCCTGAGGATCTCTTCTCGTTTTGGCCGAAGGTGAAGGACTATACCCTGGAAGCCCCCGGGGCAACTTGGACGGACTTGGGGAGGGTTGACCTGCACCATATGGGGGGAATTTTTCCAACGCGGTTGGTTTCAAAATGGTTGCATCCACAGAGCTGAAAGGCCAAAGATGCGCACCAAAAAAGAGGTGGTCCCTCAGCTATCTTTCTCTTGCTGGGTTTTGGCAGTCTTTGCAGGGAAACAGATGGTTGAACGTATTACAATTTTTGGACCGACATGCCAAAATGATTGCCAGAAGGTTGTAAGCCAGCCACTGATCACTACCAACTGCTTCCCAAATGCAGAATGGCTCATATGTATGGGCGGCTATACACTACAACCTACCAGATAGCGAATGACTAACCACTAGGAACGTATCATCACCTGAAGAAACCCATTGGTTGCTCCTAGCGAGATGGAAGGTCCACTGCTTGAGCCCGCATGATGCCCCATGGGGCTCCCCAATTTTCTCTTGCGCAACCCGAAGATCTACATTCTCTGTTGCACAGCTATCAAATCCTAGCAGTATCAGAGTTTTTATTATAATATATTATATTATATATGTATATAAACATAGAATCTTTCTTCTTTAATCCTATCTATACGACCTACCCATTCTTGGCCTGAATTTTTCATGGCCCTGTGCAGGTTCTCTTCCATTGCCAGGCAGGGGTCAATCGTAGCGCAACATTGGCTCTGGCCATTTGGTGTGTCCGGGAGCAGCGACCACTGCTTCAGGTGCTGGGCCAAGGGTGGCTTGGTGGCAGGGTACCTACCCCATGGCAATAGCCCTAGGCCTATGATTAAACACTCCCAGAACCGCGGTTTACTAGGCGATTTACACATATTTTGGGACCATGGGATGAAGCTGTTTGACCATGGGTTGGGGGTGTTTCATACTCTGGGGGACGGGATTATTGGAGGAAATCATCCATATTTCAGAGAACCCAAATATTGAACTTGTTGTTATGGCTATGGTCCCAGGGACACAGAGGTTGAGGATGAGCAGACCCTACAAATCTACTGGTGAATCATCATATTTCCCTTTTTTGATTTCAAATTGTGGGAAAATCCTCAATTGTCAGCTCCGCAACAGCTGGAGGTTGCAAAAGAGACCGGGGATGCTGCAGAACCGCAGCTTCCAACGGCAACTGATCCAATGTGTTCATAGAGAAGGATGGGGGGTTTAAGCTTCTCGGGGTTTATCAAACTTGGGACTTATCAATTTACCACCCTTTGGAAATGTAACATTAGTAATGTAACATAGCTATGGAAAATGGCCCGTTCTACTGTAGGTGCTTACCTATTAAGAATAGTGAGTTTCCATAGCTATGTTGAATTACCAGACGGTAACCATTTCAGTTTGGTGCCTGACAGTTTCAGGAAGATCCCCAATCCGTTGGTTTTGAACATGTTTTTCCGAACGATTTGATGGCCATGACATGTGGCATCCCCCAATTTGTGCGACTGTTTCTTTGGGTCGATGTCCTTTTCCCACTACTTGGTTGATAGAGGGGTACCCTTCCATTTTCCGCAATCAAGAGGTTATTAATGTAAGTCGTATATACCAAACCGACCTCAAACCATTTTTTCCTAAGTTGAGACCTCATTGCTTTGTTAGGCTGTTGTTAATATACCAACATTGTCACCATTCTGTTGGGCTTTTCAGGATGGAAGCAGCAGGGTACCAGGGTTTGTAAACCAATCCTCCTTGGCTTTCGCGTCCAGGAGTCTTGGGGTCGCAGGAGGATGTGGATGCGTGGCATGCTGAGATGGACGGCTATCAGAAGCAGGCGAAAAATGCGGGGAGCATCAATTTGGAATAATGTGCTTAAACAATAATACACCACCCATTTGGGAATGGTTTATACCACCTATTAATGGTGATGACTGGGGGATGGTTTATGGCATTGTTTTACCCACATTACCTGAAAGATGGGCCCTTACGAGGTCCAAGTCACTTATGCCCAAAAGATTCACTGTACATCTAGGGTTGAATGAACCTACCATGACCCACTCTTCAGTGGGCAGAAAACTGACACCACCTGGGACCATCAGTAGAGCTTTCAGGGATATTTTTTGTTGATTACTACCTTGCCCATTACCCATTACTAATTTTTCTTGCAAATGGGCCGTTCATGTTGGTACTACAAGGCTCACCCAAAAGACCGACAAACGAATCATCAAAAAAACAGTAGGTCCCGCTTTTCTGTGTATTTGAGGACCCTAGAAGACACCTCCGATTCAATTCTTGGTGCTCAAATCTACTTTTCTTCGTTACATCCCCATTTTTGATTAATCAAGATCATCTTAGCTGGTGAAATAATTTGTTCCTGGTGAAATCAGTTGAAATCTCTGCACAAATCCACACTTGCGGCTTTCCTAAGATAGGGGTCCCCCCAAATCATCTTTTTTTTTTGGATCTTCCATTATAAACCATTCATCTTTGGGTACCCAATGGACCTTGCATTTTTGTAGGTGAACTCCCCTCACTTGGCTGGGTGTTCCAAGCCCTCCCGGTGCTCGTTTTGGCGTCCACACAGGTGCACCGAGTCTTTGAACTCTTTGCGTCAGCCTTTTGGCGTGACTAGAATCCAGCTATATGTGAGATATCCCATGATACACATGTATATATATATACATATATATATATATATATATGAGTATCCAGCAAAATTATCAGCATTTGAAAGTAGTAGAGAGCTGCCTTGAACTTTGCTTGCCTTCATGAAACCTTCACAACCGAAAGGGGACGACCCAGCACCGGTACCCCTAGATTCCAACAAGTTCCCACGATAATTTGCCGTAGTTTGTTTATTTCTACAGCAACGGCTACAAACAAGGCTGTAAACAGCTACCTCAGCTAGCTTTCCGCCTATAGGGCACGAAACATATTGTTTACGGCAATTCATGCGCCATAATGCTGCTGCTGCTGCTCCTACTACCACCACCGCCGCCGCCACCACCACCACCACCACAACCACCACCACCACTGCTACTGCTACTGCTACTGCTACCGCTACCTGCTACCGCTACCTGCTACCGCTACCTGCTGCTGCTGCTGCTCCCACTGTACAGCTACTGCTAGTACTACTAGTAGCACTTGCTACTGGATGTTACCAAAGAAGGAAAACCTTCACAACCCATAGGGGACGACCCAGTTTTGCTCGTGGCAATTACGAGGGAACAAATAATTTTGTCCGCCATTCATATACATATACACACACACACTTGTGTGTGTGTATATGTATATAGGTATAATACATATATGTATATATATATATGTATGTAGGTGTATATATATATATGTAGATGTAGCGCTAGTCAAGAATTCATAAAACGCCGCAACGAAAGTTACAAGCGGCCGACAGAGAAGAACATTAGCTTTGTATGTATATATACATATATATATATAGAGTATATATTTGAGTATGGCTCAATGGCGAAAAAATATTAGCAACGACCCAAAATGGATGGTTACATACTCGAACGGGCAAATTTTGTGGGTCCACTCGAACCCTAATTCTGAGCCAAAATCATTTGGGAACTCAGTAAAATTGAACTGCGAGGGACTGGCTCGAAAGTGGGTTCGGTGAAGAATCGAAGGGTCGAGTACCAGAAACCAGCAAAATCCCAATGGCCTCTGGGTTGTGATTTTTGACCCATACCCAGCAGGGTATATGTTACATGCTCCGTGCAGATGACGATTTTCCAGACTTGCGATGAAGTCCCGCACCGGGATGATCTGATGATCGGTGGAGTTTCTAAATGGCAATGGCTTGGAAAAATGGTCACCACACATCACTAGGATCACCATATGATCCTCAAAAAACAAGATTTTTGTTGGGTAAATCTCCATCATATCCCCACCATTCAGGACGGAGTTGCCAACTTTGATCTCTTTCAGAAGGTCATGCAATCTGTGAAAGAGAATGCCGAGGAGATGGGGGCAAAGTTTGATTGGAACATTTGAATGGAGATAGAGTCTCCAGTGAAGCAGTGAAGCTTAGCCGCCAAGCGGGGGTCCCCCAGGATCAGTGGAGGCGCATGATGATGTACAGGCTGGGACGTCTGAGAAAGCTAATAGAGCACCCACATTTCTCACAACGACCGGGAGAATGGATGTAAATGGTTTACCAAACCGGTCTTCGGGGCCTTTTTTTCCAAGTTGAGACCTCATTGATTCTGCATTGTGTTGGAAGTTTGAATGGCTGATTGGTCCCTGGCACTTGCTTGGTAAACAAACACGGAATCAAGAAATCAATACAAACAAAAGGAGGATCCTCTTGAAAACTTTTTTCCCCAGCGTTCTAGGCCACGTCAGTTCGAGGCTTTCCACTATTACGATATGCCAGGCCTCTCGTACCTGTGGCTGGCGGGCAGCTTTCAGACACCGTGGACGAGGTGCGGGTAAGGGGTGTAGTGAGTTGCGGGATCACCTGCCACTTGGAAGGGTTCCACCTTCTGATTGGAACCTGGATGAAACATAATCTGGCCTTGTGAAGTTCAGTGTTTCAGATCATCAACTCTCAGCATTTTTTCTCCTGAAAAGATCGTCCCCGGGCCTTCAACCTGAGCTCAGCAGTTCAGGCCACGGTGGAAAAGTGGCTTCAGGCCTCCACGGAGATCTTCCGGAAACTGCTGGATCTGGTTGCTGGCTGATGCCCAGCCGTGCCGCGTTTCAAAGCTCCAGTGTACAGGCTTGGTGCGGCGCAAAAAAGCGGCTTTGGGATGGAAGGACGGTCTCTGTACGGGCCTGGACCAATTGTCTTGCGCTGCTGGCGACTCATCTGCTGACAGATCCAATGTCTGGCGGTTCTACTTCAATTGGTATGTAAATATGTGGGGATGGGTCAAAACCTATCATACTGTATTTAGAAGGGATGAACATCCATTTACCAGGTAACAGGTAACAGGGTTTTAACCCACAGCCATGTATTCCAAAGTCCTTCAGATTCTAAGGTGGAAGCGACGAGAGTGAAGATGGTGAGGGTCCGCGGGGTCGGCGGGGTGGCTGCAACCTTTCTAGTGCATTTTGCTCGGAAGACTCAACATGTCTCTGGGAATTTTCGAAGTTTTAGTAATTATTTCTTTTAAGGGCCCTGTAGCTCATGATGACTGGGGTTTGTGCATCCCCCAGTTATGTGGGTGCCACAGTATTATATATATATGTTGTAAGACCATTTGTATTTCTGATCGAGACCCATTATTGTGCAGGTGACACTCGCCGGCGGAGGTTGGGTCTGCTGGGGGATTGGTAAATCTGGAAACAAATTGGGACCTTGTTCTTTGCATCGCCTTGGAACTAGCAGTACACGGCTTCTCTCAAAATGGGGGACACCCCCCAAATTAGACTTTGAATGGGAAACATGATGATAAACTCGTAAGCGCTTGGATTTTGGGGGTCAAATCAAGCTTGGAGACAGAAGCAAGTGTGACCTGGACCACCCAACTGATCCCCAATCCGCACCTCGGCGCCCATCGAGTTGATTCAACTGTCCAACAGGTCGTCTTCCAGAGCCACTGGTTTTTGGGTTCCATGTCCGTGTCCATAAGTTTTCAATGGAACTGAAGAATTGATTATAAGAACAACGTTAATAATTATAAGAGACATATTCATGTTGGAAAATGTTCGAAATACACTTTCAAAGCTTCTCGGGTTCAAGGCTGTACTGTATAGTGTCGTTTAGCACTTTTTTTGGCGATTTCCGTCCCTACAAATAGCATGATGCCAGTTGAAACCTCCAAGCAGATGAGTAACCTTCAGGCATGCCTCGGGCGAGTCGGAGCAGGACTTCCTTTTTGAAATGGATGGTAGAACGGATGGTTTAGCAGTAAAAAAGATAAGCTATTTGCAAGTGCACAGCCAGGTAGGCCAGGTAGCCCAAAGACTCGAACCATATTCATTTGCAACCCAAAAGCCATGGAGTTCTTCATGACCATTGACCAACTCAGATGAGGATCAAACATACCAATGATCAGCCAATCCCTGGTCGCCATGGTGATCACAGGCATCCCCATGTGTCACCCTAGTGATTGGCCACGGATCTGGCATCTTCCAGGAGCAGCTCACGAAAAAGCTGATGCCGCAGCTGGTTCGCTTCGTGACGGAAGATCAGCGAGCCCTGCAGGAGTGGAACAAGTTGACATTCCAAGCGGTTGATTTTCAAGGGAAAGTCTAGCATGGTTTTTCGAAATAGGGGCTTTCCTGCGAAATCTCTCTACAGCTAATTGCTGATATTATTCATAGAGAATATATATACAACAATAATTCATAGTTCTAGTAGTACAGGATAATATGCAGATGATTCGAACAGTGTTGCCCCTCAAAAAGATTTTTTGTTTTTGGTATTTTAAAGTAAGTCTTGACAGGTACTATGCACTATAAACTTTCATTTTTTTGGGTGGAGTATATATATACACAGTATACACATTGCATATTATATATATAAAATATCATATATATATATATAAAATATCATATATATATATATATATTTATAAATATTATATATCTATATATATATATGTATGCATATATATATAAATAAGCATATATATATGTATGTTAATACATTTAAGTATATATATATACAAGTACACAGTATATATATGAGTATATATATAAGTATATATATATAAGT
>Ga0126342_10007834_pt1 | contig 19108 bp, 18 predicted proteins | sample Cyp1metagenome_FD_92528 | JGI IMG/M metagenome (GOLD analysis project Ga0126342, IMG submission 92528) | Coral microbial communities from Lord Howe Island, Old Settlement Bay, Australia - Cyphastrea 1 metagenome | ecosystem: Host-associated > Invertebrates > Cnidaria > Coral ... | reverse complement strand
GAAATGCAAGTCATGTCAAAATGCGAATGTCACAAAACCCTGGAAGGGTTGCAAAACTGAAGACTGAGCTGCTGGAAAAAAGGTGAAATTGCGCGGGGTCATTGCGGGCGGCGTGTCCTTGTTCTTTCTGGCCGGTCGTTTTGTCGTTGCCCCTGCTTCCTTTTTGGGTTTCCCTATTCCCATCCGCTGTCCAATCCGTTGCCTTGCTTCCTATCATTCCTCCTTGGACTTTTGTGCAACTTTGGGCTTTCCCGGTGAGGGTCCTGTCCTCGGTCTCAGTGGCAATACTGTGTACCCCCTTCTATGATTGGATTTGGGCCGCGGGCGCGCCTCGGTGCCATGGCGTACTGGTTCTTGAAACTCCTGGAGATCTTCAGTGTCAGGCTGCCCGTTTGAGTAGACCTCTACTGGTTGAAGGTAGACCTGTGCTGGGTTTTACAATCAAGCTGGGCAGGGCAGTGTCAATGGGAAAGTCGGTTTGCTGGCATTGGTGTATCTTTGGATGTGCCTTTGGAAACCATGTGGGGATTGACGAATTGAACAAACTTCTGGTCGAATATGCCCGCGATTTATACGTAGTGGGTCAGCTCTACAATTTCTATGCTGAGATGATTGGCTTTTTGGCAACTAAGAAACTGACAGTTGGAAGACAGATGATGGAGGCATGGAACCATGCATTTGTTTGGGTTTGTGTTAGATCATCTGTCCATCACTTAGCGATGCCGTGGCAGTTTTCACTTGCAGCCATCACTGTGGGTTTTTTCATCGGGCTGCCTGGAGCTGGTTGGAATGTCTTTGTGTATGTGGGGAGCTTTGCTAAAAGTTGGCAACTCTCTGCGAACTAAAGGCAGACCCTTCACTGCGTGTTGATACAGGGCATGCGAATCCGTTTGCGCAGTTATCGCTGAAAGAACCGAAGGCGAGGTTTACCACAGACAAGCATCAGAAGGACTACATGGTTTTTCATTTTTATTTTTCGAACCATCGAGAATGGTGGGCCTACTCTCAGACGAGGATGCGGGTGAACCAACGGGTCGTGGATATGTGCGTTCAGGAAGTGTCTTGTTTTCAGTTTTTGGCTATTCTTACGGAGCCTTTCAGGTCGATGATTCTGCAGCTGGGTAGCGCCTTCCTCAAGTGACGTTACTGGCAGAGAAATACTGGATGGCAGATATTCCGTTTTCAGCCTGTTATGGTTATGCAAGGACAAGTTACAAGGATATGATGGGAGATGTGGTTACCTGGGACTTCCATTCTTGACTGCACTGTGAAACCACTTTGGTCAAGCTTGGAACGTGTGCAAAGAGCTACGCATAGCATGTGGAAGTGGAAAATCAGAGCGCCCTTGAGTTCTTGCACTCCAAGTACGATTGAAAGCTCGTTGTAACTTCCTGCTCAAGTAACCCACCCAGGGTCAAATTTTAATGTCCCACCCATTGATCAGTCCTTGCATTACCTGGGACTTCCATTCTTGACTGCACTGTGAAACCACTTTGGTCAAGCTTGGAACGTGTGCAAAGAGCTACGCATAGCATGTGGAAGTGGAAAATCAGAGCGCCCTTGAGTTCTTATATATATATAATATACCATCTGGTTATGACTAACAAAGCCATGGAAAGATCCACCATTTTTAGAACGGTAAACCATCTATAAATGGGCCATCTATACCATGGCTATGTTAGTCATAACCAGAGGGTATATATATATTATTTAAGCTTGGCCATTCTTGGTGCTGTGGACAACGCTCGGGAATCGTACCATCGTACCATTGGGAAATGAGCCCAGGTTATGAAAGCCCCAGTGGAGCTGTGTGCTACCACGGGCTGCCCCACACTGACTACTCTCGCCTAGGCCGGGTCCAGCCGTTGATCTGAGAACTGGGTGCCCCAAAATCATGATCTTTTCCCATCTTCTCCATGATTTTCCTATCTTTTCTGATCTTTTCGTATGGCATTTCGACCAGGCCGAGCCGTTTTTTTTTTTGTTTCGGCTTTCCGCGAGGCCATGCTGAAGCCTGTTCCATCCAGTTGGATGATGTTCGTGGGGGGCGTGCTCAATCGCAGGTCGGGAGATGGGGCTACAGCCACCCAGTTGGAAGATTTCTATGGGAAAATCATAGTTATATAATATAATATCTAGATTCTATGGGAATATCATTAAATAAATAACGGAAACAAACATGGATTATCATGTTTTTTTAGTTAGCGTGCAGAGTTGGGGGCCACATATTGTGGTAGATATATCAGACATATGAATAATATATATATATATATAATATCTATACTTACTATGGTTTATAAATCAACGTTCACATCTGCCTGGGGGGCACAAGCTTGTATGATGGGTTTTACCATGGTTTTACCATGAAAAAGGGGTTTGAAACTTTCATGAGGACTTCACCATGAAAATCCTCCTCGAAACCATTGGATGAAACTGATTAAGCCAATGAATCATAGACTCTGGCAAACGTTAACGAAAAACTATGGAACGGCACATTTTTTTTTATGGGTAAATCAACTATTTCGACTGGGCCATTTTCAATAGAAAACTGTTAGTTTACCAGAGGGTAGATGATAGTAACCACCCCAATAAAGATATTCAGATATTCAAAAGTCATTCATCCCACTACAATGGTGTAAAATGGCTTTCTTTTCGGCATCTGAACGGGACTTAATATACCAACTCAGGTGGATGATATATTTACCATCTGGTTATGACTAACATAGCCATGGAAAGATCCACCATTTTTAATAGGTAAGCCATCTATAAATGGGCCATTTCCCATGGCTATGTTAAATAACCAGAGGGTAACAATTTCTGTAAGTTTTGATCCATCCGGCACGACAGAGGTAGCTGCCTTGGCGCAGACGTACTTCGAGCATGGCTTCCAAACTCTTTCCGATGGTCGCAGGCGGGACGTTGGGACCTTGGGCACAAAAGATCACAAAAGGATCACAAAAAGATGCCGAAGAAGTGCCTTGTAGAATGGTTGAATGGTATCATGTTTCTCCAAAGATTACTGGTGGGTGGCTTCAAGATGCGCAACAACTATTGACTATTTGGATCTATTTGGCTTGTCTGAAAATGGGGCAATTCCAAATCTACTGGTATATTCATCATATTTCCCATGAAAATTGCAACATATTGCAACATGTAGGGGTACCCCACGTCAGGCACACCCTAATATTTTAAACGATATCGAGATTCATTGGTTGAATCACGTTGAATCCATGTTTTTCACAGTTTTTTAACATGTTGAATCAACATGTTTTCACGCTTAAATCGTCATGTTTTTCACCATCTTTGACTGCAAAAAATCATAAAGCGATAAACTTCACCATTCCTGATGGCTAAATCACCCATGAACTTCACCAGTCTTGATCGCTAAATCCCCCTTTTTATCACCATTTCTTCCACAAAAACCGCTGGATTTTTCCGCAGGCAGCGGCTTGATCCCCAGGACAGGGGAGCCGAATATCAGAATGTCGCTGGGTGAGGATGTGCGATGGGGGGGCGATGGGGTGTAGTCAATGACATGCTGGTTGGTGGTGTGGAACATCTATTTTCCCATCAACAATAGGGACTTAATATGGCTTAATGGGACTTAATATATCTTAAGATGGACTTAATAGATTTATACACTGATTGTTGGTTTGGAACATGAATTTTATTTTTCCATAGTGGGAATAATACTCCCAACTAACTTTCATATTTTTCAGAGGGGTTGAAACCACCAACCAGCATGATTCATATAGTTTTATAACCCCGGAATCCCTCTAGGATGCCAAATTCTAGAGACTTGGGATGCTATGAATATAGTTTAACATGATTTATAGTAAGCCCCCAAAAAGATAGAAGTGTGTAACATACCAGAAGAAATATATGATATATACCTATATATGGATCTACACAGGATTGATAATGTCAACCCTGGATGAATAAACCCCAAACAGCTGTTTAATTGGGAAGGTACCATTTAAGTATCAAATCATGACTATTGGGGGAATACCCCCCTAATTAATGAACCATGGTTTATTAATCCGGGGTTGACATTTCAGGATGGTGCCCCCCAGTTATGTTTGTTGGTCTATAAGCCCATCTAAATATAAATATAAGTATCATACACAAGTATACTTATAAACCAACTTAGCTAACTATGGGGCCCCATCCTGTAATTAATAACAATGACTGGTAACGACTGATGATTAATAGATTTAGTAATTATCCTGATCCTCACAATAGTCAAGGATGATTCATGATTACGATTATTATCCATTCCCATTCATACTCATCCTCATTACATACTATCTGTATAGTCATCCTGAAGTAGATATATAGAATATGATGAAAATGGGATTTTCATGGATTTTCAATAAATCCAAAAATTGGATAAACATTTTGAATACTCCATATTCATCCAGTTTTTCCTATTTTCCAGGATGCCAAATACATACATGCACTTCCATCAGCCAGAAGGACCGCCTCTGCAGCCAGATTCCAAAGAAGAAATCTCCAAGAGGAAGAGATTTAATAGAGCAACACCATCATGAAATGGTATATGAAATGCTCCCACAAACAATTTTCTGAACATATCTCAACATCATCAAATTTTTGATGCCAGCCAAAAACCGATGGATTTCCAATGATCTACAGCTGCACCGATGGAAACACACCACACATCGGCCATCATCGGCCATTTCCAGCGTGTTTCGGCGAAAAACATCGCCTGCCGCGACCGATGGAGATCCTGTCGCAGGAGAAAGCTGTGGCGCTGGTGGGGCCCATGCTGTTGAGCTCTGGGTGGCTCGGTGGTTCGCTTCGGTTCGTGGTTCGGTTCGTTGAGCGATTCTGGTGGTTCTGGTGGGTTGAAAGCCTATAGATTTTCATGGATTTTCACATGGATAAACCACCTGAAACCCTATAGATAATCTGATATAGTCATTAAACCATCAACAATAGGGACTTAATATGGCTTAATGGGACTTAATATATCTTAATATGGACTTAATAGATCTATACACTGGTTGGTGGTTGGGAACATGACTGGATTATGACTTTCCATATATTGGGAAGAATCATCCCAACTGACGAACTTATATTTTTCAGCGGGGTAGGTATACCACCAAGTAGGATTTAGTTGTATGTAACATATCATCTGTTGTAATGTGGGTAAAACAATGTCATAAGCCACCCATGACTGGGAATGGTAACCATACCACCTATAAAAATGGTGATTTGGGGGATGGTTTATCATGGTTTTACCCGCATTAACCTAAAAATAGATAGAAAAAAGATGAACATCTGGAAATATGAGGGAATTATCATCGAACTATAATTTATTGTTATAGGAACCATTAACAACCATTGTTTCGTAACCTTCATCCAGAGAGAACATCTTTGGCCATCTGAGATGATCAATTAGCCTTCGCCAGGGGTTTTTTGGCTTCGCTATGTTCAATGACCAGAGGCTAACCCGGGTAACCCCCAACAGATAGAACCTCAGTTTTCCAAATCATCTGGGTAAATCTATTGTTAATAATGGTGAATCTATGGTTAATAATGGTTAATAATGGTGAATCTATGGATAATATATGATATATCTGGGTAAATTTGATCACGACCGAACCCTGTTCTCCCGAAGCCTGGAAATCATGGTAAGGGAAATCATCCCCTTTCATGGCCGAACTATTCTAAGGTTAGTGAAATATTTATAATTTGCCCAGAACTTTTCCAAAAATGTTTGGGTTGCTACAAAGAAATGGACATGTATAAATCATTTCTTTAGGGGCCTCCGATTTGATAGAAATATCATTGGGATATGACAAAAATTGATACTGATATTTAATAACCACCTGGTTGGTGGTTTGGAACATTTTTTTATTTTTCCATATATTGGGAATGATCATCCCAACTGACTAATATTTTTCAGAGGGGTTTTAACCACCAACCAGCCACTAATTATGAATCTGCATGTACTTGAGCAGTGTTCAACCTCCCTGCAGGTATCTGCAGCGTACAATTTTCGGAGCTGATAAGTGAGGTTTCTGGATGAAGAAGAACAATTCGAGGTAGGCATGCCTAAATTCCTGCAGGATGGGGCCCCCAGTTCGTTAGCTAAGTTGGTTTATAACTATAATAACAATACGTATAATATATTCTTTTTATTATGTTTAGATGGGGTTATAAACCAACAAGCATCTGCCTGGGGGCACCATCCTGTGTAGATCCATATATTTCTTCTGCGTTAACTCCTCTAATTCTTGGAGGGAAACAAACCACCATTAACTCGGTTGGTCTGAAATCTTAGTATGTAACATTAGATGTACAGAGCATCAAGCATGTGCAGAAAACATGATATGATTCATGATATGTATATCATATGAAATTCATACATATACACATGGTCATCTGTCTTGTACGCCAATACCAATGTCCATTTACCCCCCGCCGGTCATCAGCCCAGGAAAGAGTACCAGAAGTTCAAACGAGCGTTCATCCGGAAAGCCCTTGAGAACGAAAAGATCCAGACGATCTTACAGGGCAAGGTCGAAACTGATACTGGGCTTAATGTGTGAAATCGATGTGTTTGGCTTCGAAAGCAAGACAGGTGTGGTTTGGTGTGGGATGGTTACCATGGTTCGGTGGATTCGATCCAAAGGATGGGGAGACAGGGCAAGATTCCGCATATTCCATCCTTTAAATTGGACCAGTTGTAGAACGAATTTTTGGGGCACCACTCCTAGACATGGTGGAACGAAAGATTTCCAGAACTACAGCAAAACAAATGGGGCTAAAGACGAGGGTTTCCCGCAAAATTTCCCATATCCCACATAATCCCTATTTTTCAACATCATGACACAGTTCCTGCAATTTAAACATCAAAAACCGTGCAAAATGGCGATTTAACCATCAAAATGGTGACCAAATCGGAGCAAGGCCTTTCAAATCACGTGATTGAACGAATTGAACCCAGGAAAACATTGCCAGTGAAGGAGACATGGTGGTTCGTGCAGACACAAGTTCGAAAGAGGAGCTAGACTGTGACAAGCCAAGCTGGGCCAGGCTGTTGGCATTTCTTTGAAAAAAATGGGTCTGGAAACTGAGCGGAAACTGCATCGTACTGCCATAGAACATGTTGGGGAATATAATATATATATGATATGATATATTATAATATAATTTAACATAACATAATATAATATAATATAATATATAATATAATATATAATATAATATAATATATAATATAATATAATATATAATATAATATAATATGATATAATATAATATCATTATATATATAGATACACATATATACATACACATGGGAACATGGCGAAACTATGATTATTCTCCAGTGGATTTGGCGGTTTTTGTCGCTTTGGACGGAGCCACAGAGCCCTTTCTGTGCGCACATTTTTTCGGGTTCTTGGAAGATGGCACCCATTGAAATGGCCATGATCTGGTAACCGATGGTACAATGGTCATGATGGTCATGCACATTGATCAATGGATATCAATGGCCATGCAACAGGAACCGAAATTAAATTGGAGGTACCGATTCCGTATGTTTTTATGGCCTATTTTTAGGGAATATCCCCACAACTGAAAAATGGTACTAAGTTACTCTCTGGTAAACTAACATAGACCCTGAAAATCACCCATTTTTAGAGGAAACTAATCTTCCAACCCCCATCTGCCAGGGTCTATGTTAATTTACTGGAGGGTAGTACCTCCATCAATTGGATCCTGAAATTCCCATTGAAGTGATGAGATGGACATCCAGTGCCAGTATCAGCTTTGATAAAGGTACCAGGGTTTTCACTCACTGACCCGGGACCTGTTGTTGCCTTGTTTGGTTGCATACGCCCCAGCGAAAAAACTTGGGTGAATCTAACGATATTATACGATATTATCCACCAAAAACATCCATAAACCTTAGTTAGATCCAAATTATAGGCCAACCATCCGGTCATTTTTCACATAGCGAACTGGAAAATGGCCAATTTATGGCTGATTTATGATCATCTCTATACAAAGACCGTGATCTTCCATAGCTATGTTAAATAACCATAGGTTACAGTAGCGAACAAAACCTGGGGCCGGTCCCAAAAATCGCAGGAGTACATCCTGAAAGCGGAGACCTTTCAGAAAGTCTATCACGCCTCAGACCCGGAGGAGATCGTGGACCATGCAGATGCGGAAGAGTGGCTTTGTCTTGCTGAAAATTAACCATTATTAACCATCATTAACCATCATTTTTTAAACCATTATTAACCATTCATCATCATCATTAACCATTATTAAAGATCGCTATTCACATCATTAAATAATAAACATTAACCATCATTAACCATCATTAACCATCATTAACCATCAATAATTAACCATCTGGTTATGACTAACATAGTGAACTGGAAAATCCCAGTCCCATACATGGAGATTTGCATCTGGGAAAATCCTCGAACTAAATGGGAGATGTTCCGGCAAGCCATGTTTGATCATGTTTGATTGCCCGTTTTTGTATGGACATTTTATCATCATTTTATCATCACTCATTGGGATATCATGGGAATTTTTCATGAGATTTTTTTGAGGGATTTTACCCTCTGGTAAACTAACATAGCTATGGAAAATCACCATTTTTAATGGGAAAACTCACTATAAATGGGCCATTTTCAATAGCTATGTCAGCCATAACCAGAGGGTATAGCGACCGAAGCTGTCAATTATGGTCACTGAACCTGATGTGTCGGATTGAAAGATAATTTTCCAAAAAAAGTCTTACCCTCTGGTTATGTCAAAATAGCTATTGAAAATGACCATAGAAATAGTGGATGTTCCCATTAAAAATGGTGATTTTCAATAGCTATGTTAAATTACCAGAGGGTATCTAGTTTTGAACTACCAATTTGTTATAATGTGTCCAGATACCTGATAGGTAGCAAGATTTTCACCAAATTTTCATTCAAGTCCGTTGTAATGGGATCACCCAACAATAAAGTAACTGCCATTGTGTTAAAACGTTTCAAGGCCCTTAGCCACTAAAATCAGGTATGACATGTATAAGGGTGGCCTTACCACATTTAGGATTCAAACATCATCCTAGAGGTTTTCAAAAACATTTGGGTGTCTCTGAAACGTAGCCCTAAATGCACTCTGTTTTCATTATTTTGGCTCTTAAAACTGCCATGAATCACAGGATCCAAAAACACTCTTTCAGATTTTTTTTCATAGATATGGGTTTGTCTCAAAATAGGATACCCCCAAATCCTCTGCTTTATCAGCTTCTTTTCCCATAATATACATTAACATACCATAAAAAAAGGAAAGTGTGAATCCCCGCATTGTTCACATTTTTTCACCCACCTTCCTATCTTCTTTTCACCCAACATCCCAGATCCCAACGACTTCGCCAGCGCGTTGGTTTTTTCGCAGCCGCGCAGAGGTTGCAGCGACTGGGCTTCAAAGCTTACAAGCCCAACCGCAAAATCCTTGCTGTGGAGGTGGATTCCACCATCGCAGGCGAGGTGACATCGCGAAGTGGTCAAGGCCTAGTTTTCCATGATTTTTCAATGGGTACAGTGGGTGACTAGCAGTTAGAATTTGGAATCAATGAATTTTCCTTTTACGTAAAAAATCCAGAGATTTTTTTTTTTTACGACAGTTAGAATTTCCCGAAAAAAAAACCACCACAGATAGAATATGAACATATGTTCCATAGTTATTTAAGTTTTTGGCAACAAACATCAATGTAGTATGTTGGATTTCTTGCATACGTCATGCGAAAATGGAATATTAGCGATAATTCTGGATCAATCATTTCATGATTAACATAATGTTTCACACATAACTCATTGTATATATATATTATATATTCTATATGTGCAAATTATTGCAACTATGTGTATGTTGGGAAACATGTGGTGCGCAATATTTGATTCTGATGATTGGCTATGAATTGTATTGTTAGCAAATAGCATGCAAGATCATGCAGATAGAATATGGGATCGAAAGATTAAGTTTCTTTGACAATCATGTATGATCTAGTTTGTTATTGTGATGCATTGATTATGGGTTTCGAAATAAACATATTCACCGGTTCCACAGGAATGCAGATGCGGCTCGCTGTGAAGTCATGCTCCAAGCTTGTGTGCATCAGCGGGTGATCAACACCAGGTTGAGAAACATATTTCTGTTGAGCTTCAGGTGGCCACATTGTGTACTTATAAAACCATGATCCACATACAGCTCTGTCCACGGTGTTGCAAACGCATAAGCACACCCACTGCATCAATATGCAATGTGAAAGGTTAAGATGACCGTACATATTCATTTTTTTTTTTGCACTGTAACGCACGGAGTTTGAACTAAAATCGTTGCTGCTGCTGATGGCGGAAGACACGCAGCAACCAGATGGTGCTGCTGAGCCCGCCAGTCACTACGCTTTGCTCGGCATGGAACCTGTGGGGAAAGGTTCACTGCCTGTGGAGCAAGTCATGCAGCTGGCATCTCTATCCTTGGAGGATATCAAGCGATCATATAAAAGTGCACTAGATGCTGCATCTGGTAATCCATTCAAGCTAGCCAAATTAGCCAAGGCATTCCAGGTGCTATCTGGTGATGGAAGAAAGGTCTACGATTTGCAGTTGATGCAGAAGGCAGCATCAGTAACTTGATTCATATTCTAACTGCACTAATTTCATAAAACTTATATAAACACAACATCACAATACAATAGTGTACAACATACTGTAATATACGATGCAGTACTGGTGCATTCTTTTGTGCACGTATACAATAAATCTATAGTATACATGCATACTGTGCATAGTGTAGTGCACATATACTGTATAGAATACATTTTATTGCTGAGGTACAATTTTCTCTTCAACAAGCAGCCGAAGCTCGTAAACTCAGTGAGAAACCGCTGGAGCCTCCACCACTATTGCCACCGGAGGATGCACCACCGGATGGTGAAAGTGACACTGATGACATGGATGATGGCATTGATGGATCCAAACAACCTGTGGAACCTTCAAACAAAGCTATACAGGTCTTCAAGCATCATTGCAAGGTATCCGTGGGTTCAAGAGTATCGCAAATTCCAGCACAAATCTTGGGGTGGCTCTCAACAGCTAGCGCTTGCAGTCAGTGAAGTGTTCATGAAACAAAGCAATTCTATGCTTTGGGTGTTTGATGGATTCAAACGTAAGCCAGTTGATCGGCAGAATATGCTCAATTCGGCCGGAGTTGACCCAAAATTCATGAAATCTTCCATACCAAGCCAACGTGATGCACTCATTCGAAAGCTTTGCAAGGGGCTGGTGGAAAATGTCGAAAGTAAGTTGGTGGATTGCATTTTCAATGAGCTGACAAAAGGTACAGACACCAGTGCTTGGGTTCTTACATCTACGTGTACCGGAGAAGACAAGTTCAAGGCTGTTTTCAAAGGTAAGACACACAATGTGGAGAAGATCTGTCCGGGGATACTCAATGCTATTGACTGGTTGAAATCGATGTCCATAGCTGAAAAGGCCAGGGGTGTGAAACAAACACAATTTGGTACTGTACAGTTCTGTACTACACTGTGCAGCATACAATGGTTTTGTTGATATACTGGTTCTGAAAAATAACTTAGTGGAAATACTATACAGAATGTTATGTATGTGATTAACATGTACCTGAAGCTCTCATCCTCAGGGTGGAGTTGTGGACAAAGGCATCGACCAGATCGCGGTGGCTAGCAAGGAGGAACTGCAAACACAGAAGGCGCTACGCAGTCTGGCAGAACATCAGGGCCCGGAACTCCCAGCTATGATCTCAGAACTGGATGTAGATGAAGCACAAAAGCCCATTGAGGTTTCAGATGCCAAAGACATAACACCAGATTTTCTGGCACCCGTGGACATCGCCAAAAGCACATTACCTGACAGCAGTATTTCTGTATACAAAGGTATTTTGAAACGTTTGGTTGGAATGGGATCGAAACCTGACACAGTTGCTATTCTAGCTGGTTCCGATATGGCAATCACTGGTGCAGTTACCACTGAGAATCTGGAGGAAACGTTGGGATCCACAACAGCTCGGGAGTACTGGGAAAGTCGTGAACAGCAAGTGATGGGATTAGGTGTATTCCGAGAGATTTCTGATCCAAAGGACTTTGAACAAATGGTAAGCAAAGTGTTGGCTTTTCACAATCCTATGATCTTGCTGGAATGCTTGGGTGTTCTCAAGATTCGTGCATGGATTGTATCAATGTCTGATGGTGGGCCAGTGTGGACACCGGTACGTGTGGGGCATCAAACAACCAAGCGCAAAAGGAATGAGACTATTTCATTCGTTCATTGCAGCAAAATTGGTATTTCCTTCGATGATCAGGTGCGATGTTGCTGAAACCATGAAACATTTTGTTCACAGTACATTACGCAATCGGTTTTTGGTACTGTATACAGTAGTATTGATGGGACCATGACTTATTATCTTCGTACATGCGTCCTGTTGTAATGATGTTACAGTACTTATTTCTCTATTTTATGTTTTCTGTACGGTACAGTGTCAGGGTATACAGATGATGCAATTGGAATATGTACTTGATAATCCATTACAGTATGTTTCATTCAATCCCTGAACGGGTTGTAGCGTTGGTCATGAATGCTCTGCAGAGTGAAATATTACATGCAGCTCGGGAGCAGGCTACACTTCGAGAGCGTGATGGTAAGCTGCCATATCTACGGGTGCCTGCACCTCCTGATGGATATTGTGCATACCACAGTGTTGTGGGGTCCCTCACTTATTCCGAATGGAGTAAAGTTAAGAGGCATTCAAATGGTGTTGCTGTCAATGCTCGGATCGAACAATCAGAATCATCAACAGTAAAGTCATTGAGGCAAACTGCCTTGGCTTTTACACCACAGAATGATGTCATTCTTGCTGAACAAGCAATGGGAGCACAACAATCAACTACATTGGATGTGGGTGAGCTTTCATGGCTTGGCGAGTCACTTGGGGTGTCCATTCGATGCACTATAGCAGAGGAGGCCAGGTGTAGGTACAGTACAGTACAGCCCAAAAAATGATTACAACCTCATAGTTTACAGTAATGATGGTTACAGTAATACATTGATGTTGAATAAAAATCATGATACTTAATGCTATGATGGTTACAGTACAGTAAGTATGCTATTTCGTCGCCGACCACTGCATCCACGGCATCACTTTTCAACGGAAGGACCACCACACCCGGGGAAGTGTGAGTGTGCTTTCAATGATAGAATCAAAAGTTATGGGTGTACAATACGATACTGCAATACAGTACAGTACAGTACCGTAACACATATAGTGACTAGTGTATTGTTCAGTGCATGCATACACTTATTTTACAATACTGTATGTGTCCTGGTACTGTAAACCGATGTGTTTTTCAAACAATATGAGTTGTGTACAGTACAGTATCGGTTATTATTTTTTCTTTGATTTTTTATTCAGATAGTGCAGTTAGAATATGAATGGGGTGCGGAGCTTGCAACACAAAATGATCGCATGCTGTACAGTCAACGCGCCGCAGGACCCTACTATCTCCTCGCCGGCAACTTCATTGGCCACATGAATTTTCAACGGAAGGACCACCACATCCGGGGAAGTGTGAGTGTGCATTCAATGATAGAACGGAAGAATTACGGGTGTACAATATACAGTAATACTGTACTGCATCGTACAGTACTGTAACACAATATAATGACCAGTGTGTTGTTCGGTGCATGCACACATTCATTTTACAATGCATTATGTGTCCTGGTACTGTACTGTAAACCGATGTGTTTTTCAAACAATATGAGTTGTGCGTATTTGGTATATATCGAATATTTTTTATTTAATTCTTGCTTGATATTGATTTCAGATAGTGCAGTTAGAATATACATGGAGTACGGTTATGATCGCATGCTGCACAAACAACGCGCCGCAGGACCAAGCTCGAAAGTTTCGAAGTGGCAGACTCAATGGTGCCTGGCCAGCAAACGGAATGGGCTGAGAAGAATGCTACAGTATTGTATAGTATTGTAGTGCAAGCTTATAATGAGGTTATTTATGAACCATCAACAAAAAATTTGATGCCCACAGTGTGTAAAGCATTTTGATTCATAGCAGAGCAATATACAATGATACCAAAGGAATTTGAAATAGATACAGTACTCTTGTGGCATGATGGGGTTGCAGTTCTTCATTTTTGTGTACAGTACAGTACAAGTGGCATTGCGCTATACCGTATGTTCTGTTATTGTTACGACATCATATTGCAGTACAGAGTGCATAATTACAGTATACATATGTCTTTACACAAATCACATGAACAACCAATGAAACTATATTATGGTGTAGTGTACGTGCAGTACAGTGCACAAACCCTAGCATGTTTTATGTACAGTACAGTACCAGGCAGCTATAGGTGGTTCAAGCCAGGGTTCAACGAAATCATGCCAGCACAATCGAAGATACCAGCCGCGCCATGGGAGTTGCCCACGTTCCAACGTTCAACTACCTCTAAGAAGGATTACTGGAATGTCATGCAAGATTGGGTTGTGAGAATGCACGGCCACAGCCGTGCCCAGCCATTCCAACCTCTCCATTCAACCTTTCCATTACATCGAGATGCAGGGGAACACATTGATTCGCAGCGGGTGACAGTGGCTTTCTTTGAGGGCATGGACACACCTATGGTTTTCCAGGATTCATGGACACATGCACCAACCCCAGAAACTCGGGCACGCTGGAAGAGCAGAGGCAAGTGGACCGGTTTCACATTTTTTCACCGTGTGTTTGCTACCAATGCGGTCGGGCAGAACAAGGGCAGCAAGCATGAGGGAACCGTTGAGGTGGAAAATGACATCAATCATGAGGCTGCAGATCATGTTGCTGAACGTTTTTCTCACATGACGGTGGGCAAAGGCTATGCTCGTGGAGGTGCCAAAGAGAGGGGCAAGGCATGTTTCGACCATGGAGATGAGCTAGGGCAAGATGATAGCACTGATGGATTTGAATTGGTGGAGGATCAGTGAAACTGATCGAGCTTGTGCTGTCACAGCGTGGGAGGAGTGCAAAATTCTTCCTGGCCTGACCTACAGTACAGTACCGTACAGTACAGTAGTGATCATAATTCGTTGAAGTATCCTACTGCATTTCATGATGCGTCCATCTATGTGAATCCTTGCATGGCCAATCAATTGCCATTGGAACATTGTGTGCTGTGCATGCAGTACAGTAAATTCGGGCAGCAAAAGTGAGTGTTTCGTTGACCATTACAATACAGAGTACTCTATGCACTGTAATCAAATTGTTTGGATCGTTGAATGTGTTCCCATTGAAGATCCTTTCCAACAAATATATGTGATGAACCTTTACCTTCGATACAATACAGTACAGTACAGTACAGCAACTACTCCATGGATTGACCTTTGAGTTTTACTATATTACAGTATTGTACTGTACTGTATTGTACTGTTATTTTTTGAAAGAAACAAGGAGGAAAGCGAGCACAATACAGTACAGTATACAGTACTTACTTGGCAACATGGATTCCGTACCCTCAATGATGTGATTCAGGTTGTAGAATCATGCAGTTAGAATATCCTAAATCGTAATTGAATTGACATATTTGGTTCCAAGGGTTCTCACTGGAACATCAACGGATGATCAATACAGTACCACACCAGGGTTTTTATAGGGAAGTAGTCCATATCCCATAGGATCCATGTATGGTATATATATTAACATTGGGGGTATATTGATGGTAAATGTACAGTAACCATATATAGCATACATGGATCCTATGGGTATTGGGCTTATCAAGGGATCAGTAATCACCGATTATAGAGAACCCACTTTGGTGCATGACAACATTTCATGTATTCACCGGGCCTGCTCAGGCGACAAAGAGATACAATGGAAGAGGACAAATGCCTGGAGATGGTGGTTCTGGGGATATATAGATATGTGGGGATATTTTTACACAATATGCATGCATAATATATAGAGTACAGTATATATATATACAGTATATATACACATCCAAACTGTGGTCGATTAATTTTTGATTCAACAATCATATGAATGTTTTTTTCTTCTGAAAATACAGTGATAGGAATCACATTTTCACCAATCTACAGTACAGTAGAGCTACATGAAGCACATATTCTAACTGCACTTCCTGTAATCATTTTCATATGAAACACCAATGTACAAATTCTGCTGTATCCAATGTAGATCGCATGAATCTGGATATGGAATATAAACTATTCATGGTGTTAGTGGAGGTGCACCATGAACGTGAATCTATCATTGCTGTACTGTACAGTAGGTAAGTTTGAACAGAATATGCTGGACGATGATATATGGATTTTTATGTATACTGTACTGTATATATATATGAAATAATAACTATGTACAGTAATGTACCACTGATGGATTATTATTTGCAGTACTGTACTGTAGGCATCACCAATTAATAAATGTTGATAATTATTGTACAGCACAATAATCATATTGAATTAACCCGTATATACTAGTTACAGTACTGTAGTTGATGTTTACAGTAAAGGGTTGATTTATGGTTAGTAAATGATTGATTGATGCCTGAAAATCAGTTGGTTGATGATTATTCAATGGTTAATTGATGGTTTGTACACAGATTTTCCTGGATGTTGCCACATCATTTCTCCTTCAGGATGAGTCTGGAAATGCATTATGATTGTTACTGTACAATACATACCCTGAATTATTATTACTGTAGGTGACCAGCAATACTGCACAGTACTGTAGCCATCAATAACCAATCGTTCATCATCGATTACTAAACGTACAGTAAAGTACTGTACAGGAACCAGCAACAACCATTACAGTACAGTGCAGTACAGTGCAGCACTGTATAGTACAGTAAGTACCATTGCCCGGTCATATTCTAACTGCACTGAATGTCATCAATTTCACATGGAAAAGCATGGCTGTCTGGCTGTCTGGCGCGCCAGGACAATCTTCTCAGCGGGAGTGGCGTGGCTCACGGCCGTGCGGTATCATTGATACAGCACACTGTATAGCACATTATTATGCAGTACAGTACTGTACAGTACTGTATAGTACAGTTCTATGACTGTAATCATTCGTTCTTGAAGGACTATTGATGGATTATAAATGAATCATTGGTCAATTAATCTTAGATCATGAATGAATCATTGGTCAACTACAGTACTGTACAGTACAGTACCGTAAATGATCGTGCATTGGTGTTTTATGCATGGATTATTGATCTGCTATTATATCATTGTATAGTACAGTACTACAGATCATTAATGTAACATTACTGTACGTAACATCAGTACTGTAACAGTACTGTACAGTACAGTATAGTACAGTATACTGTATACTGTACTGAATTATTGGTGTACAGTAACATCAGTGATCAATTATATACATTTATTGTAGAACTATACATTATTCGTCATTACAGTACTGTATTCATCAATTTTAAGTATTGAATGATTACGGTATTGTTGATCACCACTCAGAACTGTACAGTTCAGTACAGTACAGTACAGTAATATTTATGATTCACTCTGGTTGCCCTGATAGGCATTCCTTCGCATGCAAATGTGCGCTGTGAACATCCAGAAGGATGCTGTGTACGGCCTGAACCAAGATCCTAGCGTGCATATGCTCTTCTCTTGGCTGACGCATCCAGAGACCGGTGAGTCATATTCACATTATGACATTCTGATTCCAGCGCCCGATGGCATGGATCTGAATTCTTCAGATATCTTGTGGCTTCCAGATACGGTACCATTTCAACAGCCATTGTCAAAAGAAGCTATGTATCGATTGAATGATGAAGAAATGATGATTGCTGATGGGGTGGAAACAGAAGTGAGGAAACAGTCCAATGATGCAAGCAATGATGAACCAACAATGGCACAGCATGCAGATGACCAACAGCAGCCAGATGCAGCAGCACTGGTTGCACAAGGAAGCACAACGGAACAACAAACACCACCACGACCAACAGCTACTACACTCACAACTGAGACAGAACCACCACAACCACCAAGTACTACACCCACACCGGAACAAGCAGCAAGCAAGGCACCAACGGATGCATCTACGGAACCAGCAACACAACCAGTTGCACAGCATGTAGATGAACAGGAGAAGCACGGTGCAGATGGAGAAGCAGCAGCAGAACCACCACAACCACCAACTACTACATCCACACCGGAACAAGCAGCAAGCAAGGCACCAACGGATGCATCTACGGAACCAACAACACAGCCAGTTGCACAGCATGCAGATGAACAGGAGAAGCACGGTGCAGATGCAGAAGCAGCAGCAGAACCACCACAACCACCAACTACTACATCCACACCGGAACAAGGAGCAAGCAAGGCACCAACGGATGCATCTACGGAACCAGCAACACAACCAGTTGCACAGCATGTAGATGAACAGGAGAAGCACGGTGCAGATGGAGAAGTAGCAGCAGAACCACCACAACCACCAACTACTACATCCACACCGGAACAAGCAGCAAGCAAGGCACCAACGGATGCATCTACGGAACCAACAACACAGCCACTTGCACAGCATGCAGATGAACAGGAGAAGCACGGTGCAGATGGAAAAGCAGCAGCAGAACCACTACAACCACCAACTACTACACCCACACCGGAACAAGCAGCAAGCAAGGCACCAACGGATGCATCTACGGAACCAGCAACACAGCCACTTGCACAGCATGCAGATGAACAGGAGAAGCACAGTGCAGATGGAAAAGCAGCAGCAGAACCACCACAACCACCAACTACTACACCCACACCGGAACAACCAGCAAGCAAGGCACCAACGGATGCATCTACGGAACCAACAACACAGCCACTTGCACAGCATGCAGATGAACAGGAGAAGCACGGTGCAGATGGAAAAGCAGCAGCAGAACCACCACAACCACCAACTACTACACCCACACCGGAACAAGCAGCAAGCAAGGCACCAACGGATGCATCTACGGAACCAGCAACACAGCCACTTGCACAGCATGCAGATGAACAGGAGAAGCACGGTGCAG
>Ga0126342_10007833_pt1 | contig 19109 bp, 18 predicted proteins | sample Cyp1metagenome_FD_92528 | JGI IMG/M metagenome (GOLD analysis project Ga0126342, IMG submission 92528) | Coral microbial communities from Lord Howe Island, Old Settlement Bay, Australia - Cyphastrea 1 metagenome | ecosystem: Host-associated > Invertebrates > Cnidaria > Coral ... | reverse complement strand
GCGCGATGCTTTCACATGTTCTTTGCATTCTTCCACAAGAAACAACGTTGCAGATTGAAACTGGACGACAGCGTGATCCGAAAGAAAGCTGGAGGGAGGAGACGCACAGAAGCTTTTACACACACAGGGGCTTTTACACAGAGAAGTCTTTGCACAAAGGAGATTTTTACATACAGGTTTTACACAGAGAAGTCTTTACTCTAGGGAGCTTTTGCAGACAAACGTCTAGGAGCTTTTACACACAGAAGTTTTTACACGAAGAAGTCTTTACACAGAGGGTTTTTTACACACAGACGCGTTTCCACACAGAAGCTTTTACACAGAGAAGCCTTCACACAGAGGAGTGTTTACACACAAAAGCGTTTACACACAGCAAGCTTTTACACACACAGGGGCTTTTACACAAAGAAGCCTTTACACAGAGGAGCTTTTTACACACAGAAGGTTTTACACAGAGAAGTCTTTCCTCTAAGGAGCTTTTGCACACAAACGTCTTGGAACTTTTACACACAAAAGCTGTTACACAAAGAAGTCTTTAGAGCTTTAACACACAGACGCGTTTACACACAGAAACTTTTACACAGAGAAGCCTGTACACAGAGATTACACACGGAAGCTTTTACACACAGAGAAATCTTTACACAGACGCGCTTTCACACAGAGAAGCTTTTACACAAAGAAGTCTTTACACAGAGAAACTTGTACACACGGAAACATTTACACACAAAAGCTTTTACACAGAGAAGTCTTTGCACGGAGGCGCCTTTACACGAAGTAACAAGTTGAAATTGGCAGCAGTTCTTTAGGGAAAACCTTTCGCAGGAGCTTTCTGGAACTCACTTGCTCCCGAAAAAAAACGTCTATTTCCAACAAATATGTTCCAAAAAACTAAGGAATATATTTCTGAAGCAGGTCCTCATTCAATACCTTTCAAGCCCACACTGCGATGAAATGGAAGACCGAGTAGTCCGGCGGAGCCGACGATAAGCGTCAGCTCAAAAATAAGAATTTAGTAACGTACTTGCATGTTCTCAGCACGGTTTTCGGTCCGCTGGCAGAAACAAGCCCCGCCTGCAAGTTCCGCTGCTCGATGCGCCTTTGATTGAATTCTTTGAGGTCACCTTCGTGAACCCCTTCTGCTTCTGGGTCGCGCAGAAGTCCTGCCATGACATGCCCGGATCCGAGCAAAGCATTTCTGTGGGGGAATCCAAGACTTGGATGCTTGGAACCAAAACGGTCCCGAAACGTACCTGCAAAACATCATGCGAAAGGAAATGAACCTCTGGACATCCAAATGTCGATCTGAAATCTGTGGGCAAGTCACGTTGGGTCCAGAGCTCCCAAAATTATCAAAATTATAACCAACGATGCTGAATCACAAGCCAAGGAACTTTCTGTTGGATAGGCCCCTGTCTTGGACCTCGACGTCGTGGTGCCCAAGCTCACACTCAATCCATGGCCCAAGAACAAGAGATGGGACCCCAAAACCCCAACTTAACCAGGCTTTGGGGGAGTGTTTCATTATCATGGGGATGCTGAAAATTGCTAAAGAGTGGTTTTTGCATCGTATATGGCTACCAAATAGGTTCCCTGCCATGTATGTGTTTTGGGGTTCTTGTTTCAACCATCAAATTTGCAGAAAACAACGTCATTTGTTTGGCACGCCTCAGGTTAAGCAAAGCCCCATTCATGGTTAAGGAAAAACGAGTAGGGTTAGGCAAACTGTCATATTTGTTGTCAAACCAATCGATTAAAAATGCGGAAAATGTTCCAATATGTGGCTGGGAAACTCGTAGTATCTCTTAGTATCTCCTTGGCTACCCATGGTGATTAGGGAACACGGATACCCCTGGGTGTAGATACCATAGCTCCTTGGCTCTCTCCTATCCACCCTTCTACCCTGCCAGACCGGGGGCCTTTGCCCTTCCCTTTGGTGGGGATTGGCGGCTCTGTTCCTGGCGGTGGCGGAGATACAACTGTAATCACTGGGTCTAAGATCAGCCTTTGTAGGGGACCCATTGATAGGCTATTTACTTTTAAAAAAGTGTGATGTTCCATTTCAAATTGCCAAAGGGTAAGTCTCTTTGTCTTGTGCGTGTTTATGTTTTTTTTCAGTCTGCATTTGCTGCATTTTGGAGCTAAAGTGAGTGCTATTTGCTGCGTTTTGGAACTAAAATCTCTCATTTTGCATGCTATTTGCGGCATTTCGGAACTAAAATCGCAATATTTAGGAGCTAAAATCGCAAAAAATGCACGGTATTTGCAACATGTTGGCTTTCACCCATTTTCCTATGCTTTTCAAGGATGTCTGGATGGTGTCATCGATTTCTTGATGATCTTCAGTGATTTTTCCATGGTGTCAAAGATTCTTTAGGGTTTCATTTAGGGTTCTTTAGGGTTTCTTTTGGCTCCTTTATGGGATGTCATTTAGGGTTCATTTAGGGTCTCTTTAGGGTTTCATTTGGGATTTCTTTGGTGGATTCTTCAGGATTTCTTTTAGGGTTTCTTTGTGGGTTCATTTAAGGTTTCTTTAGGGTTTCATTTAGGTTGTCTTTAGGGTTTCATTTAGGGTTTCATTTGGGGATTCTTTAGGGTTTCACACAAATCAACTCACGTAGATATAGCTGGTGACCAGATTCAACAAGTGTCCTTTTCAGACATAAACAAGAGCTAGTTTGGATACTTGATGTTGAAAAAAGGTTGCAATTTCTCTCTCACACAAGCATGCATACAAACTCAAAGGTAAACCTCTGACTGCCACGCAACCATTGTGAAACACAAATATCACAAATCAAGCAAATATAGTTGGAGAACACAGTTCAACAAGTGTCTTGAAATACGGTCTTAAGAACTTTAGGAACAAACAGTTGTTGGGACTCTCGTTGAAAACAGGTCTCGATTCCTCTTAGAACAGCATGCATAGAAGCTCCCATCTATATGTCTGTAGTTTCTGTGCAGTTTACATGTAATTTATATGCAATGCAGTATATGAAATGTTATATGCAAACTGCAATACTAAAACCCAACAAAAGCCAAGAGCCAAGTGAAGCCAATGGCCAAAAGCCAAAAGCCAAGTGAAGCCAAAGCCACAAAGCCAAAATCCAAAAGCCAAAAGCCAAGTAGGCATGCAAATGGGAGATCCTAGCTCCAAAATGCATGCAAATCACAGATTTTAGCTCCAAAATGCAGCAAATAGCAAGGAAAGCTGCCCCAGGCTGAAAACACAAAAAAGAAACTTGACAAAAAAAAAATACCCTCCGGGGACAAATGTTGACTTAAAGTTCGGATAACCTTCAGTGTCATTGAACTTAGACATGTTTGATCACAGGAGGGCACCAGTACACACAATCAAAGATATGAGAATGTCCAAACTTGGGGATGTGGCTGCCCATATAGGGCTGTACCCCCGAAAAAAAAAATGTGATCCACAAAATCAGGAAGGGGCGAATAAATTCCAGGCTGTGACAAGCAAATGGAACGTACCAAAACAAAGAGGGTTGCATACAATCTATCTCTATCTATCTATCTGTCTGTCTGTCTGTCTGTCTGTCTGTTTGTTTATTTGTTTATTGTTTATTTATTTACTTATCCATCTAATATCCATCTATATAATTCTATATACCTATGTATCGAGGTGGTAAACCCATCACCTAAGCCCAGACAGCCTGAGTCGTTCAGGTAACTTGTCAACGTGGAGGTCACGACTGTCGTGACCTCGCCAAACATGGTCACACCCGTTTGGCAAAAATATGTGCCAAATGGGGATGGGTCAAAACCTGGTACCCCTGGTGAACCCCAAAATAGCTGGTAAATGGATGTTCATCCCACTAAAAATGGTATTAATAGGTATTGATCCATAGCCAAGTGCATTCTTTTGGCGTTTCCATGTTAGGGGTTGAGAATTTGATGAGTACTTGATTGCATCACTTTTGTCCAAAGCGCCTAAGTGTCCGCAAAGTTGGTTCTGCAAGGGCCGCGACTACTTGTGGGCTTGCAACCCGAGTCGGCCCGTGGTTGCCGTTGAATGGGGGATCTCCAAAATGGATGGTTTATACTGTAAAATCAAAAAAAAATGATGATTTAGGGGTACCCCGGGTACCCCTATTTCAAGAACCCCCAGTTGTCCCCAATGGATCTTAATGGGAAAGAAATCATCTAAGTCCCGAGCGAATCCTCCCGCGCCAGCAATCACTGAGCCTCCAACTGCGTCACTTGGCGATACCTCACCTAAGCCAGTCTCGGCGCTGGCGTTCTCGCTGGCGCTGTCACCATCCTGGTGGGCACGCTTGGAACTCTGGGAACCGGTGCATGGGGCCACTAGCATGCCATTCACGCCATCATTTTTCAGCCATGGCAGGCCCCATCTGGAAATTTAATCATCGATACATTGAACTAGGACAGGTCAGGGCCATCATTTACCTAGATGGTGAAAGGAGGGCCATGGGTTACGCCTCTGCTAATCAATGCAAGAGAAACGTTGGTCTCCATCATTGTTGGCGATACCAAGTACAGTGTGTCCACACATGAATTCATAGTGTTCTCACACATGGTTATTCCATAGATCAGGATCCCTTCACACTTCTGTTCACATCAAAATGGCTGTTGCTGCTGTTGCTCATGGATGCTTGTCGCCGTGATCATTAAAATAATGGATTTTGACCACCACTTCGATGCCAGGACCTGCGAAAATGTGCCTGAAATTCATCGAAAAATCGAAAACTGTATGACCATGTATGACCCAACTTGCATGTTTGGATGTTCATTAGCCAGAGAATCAACCACGGAAATATGGTGCAACGTGATGTCCCACAGTCATAAGTTGGTTTACAAAGCCATGTAAGTATAATTAGAATCACCATGAACCCTAGTCACAAATCACAAAGCACAAGTCAGAAGACCTAGTTGTCGACCAACGTTGCTAACAAACTTAGACACCAAATATCAGTTCTTCAGCGGTCAAATCCCTATTGATGCTGAAAAAACACCATATCTCCCATATCAGTCCCATTTTTCCTCAATAAAATAGAATAAAATCATATAAACCCCCATTCAATCCCAATCTTTGGTGAAATCCCGAACGACCACAGGCCTTAGGCATCCTCTGCTCCTGAGTGCCCTGGACGTCCATCGTACTGTCAGAACGCAAAGATCCAAAGCCTTGGCATGGGCAGTGACTCAGGAAATCAACAAACAAAGGGTCCCTCAGGGTGGTGAACCAATGATAAAAATGATATAAAAATGATAAATGGAGGTCTCCATAGGTCTCCTAAAATTGTGAGTACCCAATTTCATCCTCCAAAATCGGATCATGTTAGTATTGAAAGCCATGGTTGGTTTCGGGGATCCCCCATCTTAAGAAAGCCCTAAATCAATGACAAACGAATGTCACATACCACAGAAAAGGATACTTGTTAGCCAATGTTTGAATATGATTTTGCGCAGGATGGTCTACATAAGCTGAATGGATTGCAAAATAAAGGGTGGATTCACCAATAGTGATGTTTTTTCCCCATTTTGATGGCATGCTTGATACTACCTGCCAAATGGTACTATAGGTATATTGGGAGTTGGTTTATGGCGTTGGGCCACAACATAATGTGACTCACCAACTCCGAATGAGGTGATTTTGAGGGTTCCGTAACTAGGCATCATTTAACGAAGCATCATGTATGGTGATGAACAATTGTTATAGTAATAATATATTAATAAATAATGTCAAAGGATCGGTCTTCCAGGGAAATCTCCAGATTTTCCATGTTTTGTCGTGTATGAATCGGTTCCTGTAAGGTGTCCCTAACAATACGATCATAATTCTGTACCGCAATCCCTTTCAGCATAAACACCCCAAGAAACGCTAGTCTGTTCATGTCTCGGTCCATCTTCAAGCCCAACAGCTGCGATTTTCCTCACCCTGGCTCAACCTGTGATTTGTCTTCAGTTCAACTTCACTTCGAGTATTCCCGAAAGATTTGACACTTTTTGCCAGACGTGGATCCAGATTTTGGGGGGTTTAGCAGGAGATGCGATTGATAGGCATAGCATGGCATAGCTGCATAGCCACCACTCCATAGCTGGGCGGGGTCGCCCATGAGCGGCATCTGTCAAAGTGAATCGACCCACTTGCCAACCATACGAAACCCTTCCCGTAAATGCTATTCCCCAAATAAAATCTTTGAATGTGTTTTGGATCTACTTATTCTTGAGGGTATGTCATTTATATTCGGGGAAAAGACTGGATTTATCAGGGACAAAGCTGACCAGAAGCTTCAGCAGTACTAGGGGCCAGGTGCAGCCAAAGCGCTTCCTTCGCTTTGGCTACGAAATAGCTTCTCCATCGTGTCCTTGTCGTCCCGCTTCGGATGGTCCATCCTCACAGGCAAACATCCCCGAATCCAGCTCCAAAATATCTTCATCCATTGTGGTTATCTTCAAAGCCATTTATTTAAAAAAAAAAAGTCAAGACACAGGACATGAACCCCAAGCCCTGTCAATATGGCCCTGTTGGGCCAAGCACTGACAGTACATTGACAATATATAAGATATGGGTTCAATGTTCAACCAAAGAGTTGTTTTTTCAAAGTTGAAAATTCACATCAGCACATCTACTGTATGGCCAGAATCTATATCCCTGAGCTGGCTAAAATCATGGCCTGTCCTCACGTAGAAGTTGAGGAAGGTGTTGTTGACGTGCGCAACACATCCCACGTCTTCTGGCAACTTCTTGAGGGAACCGACATTGGCCGCCTGTAACGCAACGCGACTTGTTGTGACAGGCTGTGACGATTTCTAATGACGTTCCCAAGTGGAACTGATGGGGAAAATCGCCAGAAAAGCTTCGATGATCTAAAAATTAACATTTTAATTTACTTCTTAATTGACCTGATGATGCCAAAAAATTGGGAATAAAACTGCAAGAATCCCATTGGTTTCCAAGCCTCCAAAGCTCGTTGCCTCAGCTTAGTGGCTAAGCCTTATAGGATAACTAAACCACTCTTAACCGGTAGATGAATAGGTAAATCCATATTTTAATAGGTAACAGTTTTTTAAATGTACGATGTAACTAAAATAACTGTTCTTGGGGATATACCTATGATATACCTATGATTACAAAATGGATTGATCTCTATTCATATCTATTCATATCCATCGATATATTTGTCCTTGTTCATCTATTCATCTACACATCTATCAATTTATCCATCTACCTCTGCATGCGTATCGGTGAGGTGTAAACATATTGTTCAAGCAGCTAAGAAGTCTGCATGGCCAAAACAAGCTCTAGCTGCTGGCTGCTACCAAGGAACCTTTGATCTTTCATAGCAAAACTCGGCCCGGCACCCAGAGATATTGAGAGAGTGGGTTCGAGCCAAGTTCTAACATAGCGTACAGTGAGGTATGCTGTCGTGAGCGGACTGCAAAACTAGATAAACAGCAAGTCTTCAGTGGCTTCAGTGTGATCAGTGGCACCAATGGTTTGGGGGTATCCACTCTTGAACACACCCACGTCATGACACAACAGTTGCAGCTTCCGCAGGATCGACAAACCCGATCAGCAGGAGGCCTCTTGGCCATGCCGAGCTGAAAAGAGGCGGCTTGGCTTGACAAATGTAGGGTACCCAAAAATCCAATGGTCTTGTCATCACTGTCCAAATTCAAAATAGTCAAATGGCCATTTTATGAAGCGTATACCCCAATTGCACCCAAACCCACTTCAACCTTCGCGACCACGCCCTTTGCATTGTTTTGAAGCCAAAAGGACGGCAGGACACGTGGTTCAGTGCTCAACTGCTGCAACGCATCTGAAACTCTGAAACACTTCCTGTAGCTTCCTGCAGTCCAACAACGTTCAACATGGTACATCGACATCAATACAGTCATTCATCACCTGCACATGAAATATCTTTCACTGTCATGTCTGCACACCAACTGTAAATGGATTGGTTTCAGAAAATCTTCACCGGAAACCATCTTGTTTTTACCTCCCACTATATGGGATTCAACTAGTTTCGACCTGAAATCGTCCCACTGACTAAACCAATTCGGGAAACCGGCACAATACCCATTGAGGACCTGACCAATGGGACTGACCTGCTCAGAACCGAGGTCATAGGGGTGGGCCCATCTGGGAGAAAGACTCAAAATTTTCTAGTGCCTGCCCGGGCCAACATGGCAGGATTCATTCACCCCGAGCTGAGCCAACTTGGGCTGCTGGCAACTTCAAGTGCACCATCTTTTTCACGTCAATGATTGACGGGCAAGTTTGAACATGGATCCAACCACCAAATGCATACAGTGTTCCTCCAATTTGTCCCCTTCAAACAATTCTGGGAACAGAGACATCCTATGAGGGTGCTGCGCAGGACCACTTTTTTTCAGGATAAGCCCGGACGAACTGCCGAACTGTTGGCGGCGGCGCGGGCGATGATGTACACCTGCAAGGGAAGGTACCATTATTCCGCAAATGGTGCCCTAACCCCAGCGGCAATCTGACAAACCTCAAAAATCCACAAGAATCAATCTTTGGCAGATGATTTTCATGTTGAAGTTGCAGATTTCCCAGGCCATGATGGATTTCCACAAGGTAGTTGTACCCCTGTCAGGGTATCACTTGGTAAGGTTTTTCTCGTTTTCTCAGGTTTCCCAAGTTGTTGGCGTCAAATGATGTTGGCGTTTTGGACATTCTTGGCTCCAACTGAAATGACCCGGCTTCATGGCGTCACATATGGTGCTTTTCGGCCAGAAAGGCAACCAGCTTCGCCGCGGCTTAGAGCCGCGACAAAGCACCTGTTTCATGGTCTTCAACCACATGGCCATCGTGACCTTCTTCCGCAGGCCCCGACTTTCGGTGTCATACACCTAGCCCCGCGTCCAAAAAGGTGGCGCAAACGTTTTTTGGAGAGGTTCCAAAATAGGCGGAAACAGGGAGAAAAGGGAAACCCCTTCGAAATAGTTAGTGAAACTAAATGACTTCTGTGTGGGGGATGATTCCTGAAAGTTGACAATCTTGTAAAGCCTGCCATGAATCACTGACACGGAGCAAACCTGAACATGGCTGACATTGTCCTACCTTGGTACCATCACCCAACTGCCGTTCCAGGTGTTCAAGTCCAGATGGTCTGAACATGAATAATATACAGTATATATGTGTGTGTGTGCATATGTAATGTAATGTAGTGTAGTGTAATGTAACAAAACGTAATGTAGTGTAGTATAATCGAATCTAATCTAACTAATCTAATCTAATGCAATGCATGCATGTATAGACATGCAGGCAGACAGACAGGCAAATAGATAACTGGACATCTACTGAGTAATCTACTGTATGGACTATGACAGCCATTTCTCAAGAAATTCTGGCTGCATCACAACATCGCGGCCTTCATTCTTAAGGGCCCCCCCTTTGGTCCGCTCCTTCTTGATCAAGGTTTCCAGCGCAAAGGATAGAGTTGGAGTGGATCGCACCTTATCCATGATTTGTCCGGTCCATGCCTCAAATGGCACAATTTTAGCTGGGCTGAGAAGTTGGCACATCCCAGGGTCCCTGAAAAATGGGCCTGCCTCAAAACTGGGAAACCTCAGTTTTCCCATGGTTTATCAAGTTTTTCACCATGTTCCCATCCCAAACAAGTCCATGGCGGTGGTAAGTCCGAGCCGAAGCCATGTGAACCATCCATCTAGCGCCGGGGCACTGCCAAACTTTCGGGCAACGCCGGCTTCTCGGGTCCAATTTGAAGGTGAAGGCTGGGTCTGTGGGAGGGATCCGCTCCAATGAAATCCACCTGTAGTGTGAAGGTCTCAGCCTCGCCAAGATTCTCAGCGAATGTTGTAGACCCCGATGCCATAAACCATCCCAAATATCATCAATGAGGGGGTTCACCCAAGCAGAACCCATCTTGCTCTTATGGCATCTCATTATCTGGCTACTCTCCATCTCCCTCTCTCTCTCTCTCTCTATCTATTTTAAACCACATTAAACCTTGAATCTTCCAGTCTTAGGCCTAGGCCTCTAGACTTCACTTTCAATTTCCCACAGTTCTCCAAAATATCCGGTCGTTCGAGCCAGCCTTGAATGCACGTGGAGTGTCCTTTGCGATTGTGCCGATATGCCCAGTGGCGCTCACCACAAGCCTCAGTTGACTCAGGTCATCTCGGGTCTCCAAGGCATTGTGGCATTGGTCACTGGTTCCAAGTGGAAATTGAACCCCAAGTGAGTATCCAAATTGTTCAGTGCTTTAATTTTATGATTTAAAACAAAAACTGGAAGAGAACATCATCATACTATTATATCCTAATATATATTGGGGGAGTCACCTAACTGGAGGGGTTGGTTAAATCCCATGAAGTCACCCGAAAAGATTTCTGCAGCCAAGGTTCCAATCAGGACCCTCCACCTTTTCGAAGGCGGCAGGTTCGAATGGACCACCATCCTGCGCCTGCTGCTCATCATCTTGCAGGATGGTAATGTCTCTCAGGATATCCCCTCCACCTCAGGGGTTAGAGCTCAGCTGGGACCCCCAGTCCCCCAGGTCCCCCCAGTGCCCCAATCTGACCACAGATCCAGCCTTCCTCGGTAATGGCCTGCAGTGGCAAAGGAATCACCACTGCGCCCATGGCTTTATGTACAAGATTCGCCACCTCATGGGCGGCCGTGGAAAAACACCTTCCGGAAAAGGCTCTGCGGGGGTTGGTTATGCTGGTGCGCACCACAAGGAAATTGTATCATATCAATGATCTCTCTATATATATATATATATCATTATACATCTCTGTGTGTGTGTGTGCGTGCTTACATTTATTTATTTGTTTATTTATTTATTTATTCATTTATTTATTCGTTTATTTATTTCTATACATATAGAATGCACAGGTAGACACATGTATACGTGCACACAGTTTTCTAATCTTTTGTATCCTCCTTGCATATCTATCTGTCTGTCTATCTGTCGGTCTATCTATCTAAGTAATTCAATCCATCTATATAATCTATATATATAATCCAATCCAATCTAATCCAATGTGTATAAGATATCCAATCTAATCATCTAATCTATTTCTTTCTCTATCATTTAGCTTCTGCCTGCAGAGCCATCCGTCGGGAGTGTTGGAGTTGCTGGAGCTTCTCCGTGGGGAGCACCGAGACGGGCTCAATGTACCACTGGCCAGAGACCTGCCATGCCAGGGTCAACTTACATGGTTTTATTTAAAAAAAGGGGATACCCCCCAGCTGTGGCCACTTGGCTTTGCCTGAAAATAGGGTAGCCTCATAGAGATTCTCATCATGCATTACTTTTTGAAATAACTCTTTGGGGGTATGCCTCATTTTCAGACAGGCCCACTTTAGACATGGGTTTTTTATGGTACCCTATTTTCAGACAAACCCGCATGGGAAAAAAATATGGGGCCACTGGTCATGGCGGCTTAACATGTTTTCACCAACCAAAATCCGGGCCTGACCCATCGTGGGAATCTAAGATTGGAAAAAATATGATCGCACCATGGGATTCCCCAATCACCGAAAATAGGAATCCCCATCAAAAGGGGGATGATCATCCCCTTGTGGGAAAATACCACCGGCAACCTCCCATGCCCCACTTGGCCGATGTCGCCTGCCCCCGAACTCGCAGGAGGTTCAACTGGCTCTTGAAAGCATCCACTGCGTTTTGGGCGCTTTGATTTCTCATGTGTTGGTTGTCCAGCCAGCACTTGCCTCATGAAACGAGTTCAGGAACAAAAACGAGCGAGCGTGGTGCCACTGTTTATCAACCGGTTTCGTCAAAGTTTGGAAATCTGGGAACTTGTCCGCCCATGAAACTGACCAACAACAATCATCTGACAAAAAATCGACACCTCTTGTCTTATATGATCTTGCGGGGATGGACATCCATAAATCGCTATTTTGGGGTTCACCAGCCCACAGCCATCTGAAAAAATGCGCAGACCTTCCCACCATGGCCCTGGCCCAGCTGGCTCAAGTGCCCAAGGAACTGGCATCCTCAATGTGCCAATCCTCCATGCAGCGACATTGCTGCTTGCAACAGCCAGGAGGATCTGCCGGGAGGTACGAAAGTGGGTAGTCACCTCACAGCTCCCAAGTTGCACATGTTACACCAGCCAAATGAAAAGCCATAACCTTTTGTAAAAGAAACGTTGAAGGGTTGTCGGAGTTGCTTTGTGAATCTCTGAACTCGAAAAAATGGTGTGAGTATGACAGAGCGTGTCTTGAAATTCCACAGCGAAATTGACACATTTGACCACGAACTCGTGTTGTGTGAGGGTCCTGGTCCTATATATATATATTGTTTTTTCATTTATTTATTTATTGGTTTATTTATTTATATTTATAAATATATTAATATGTATCTGTATATGTGTATATATTCATATTCATATTAATGTTCATATTCATATATATATAATATCATATCATATCTCACACACACCGTGCTCTCACATAGCTGTCTTCACCAGGTTGCTTTCGCTCTTGGGCCATCCTTGCTTGATCTGAACTTCTTCTCCCCCTTGGAGGATGGGCCGAATATCATCCCGCAGCCCGTGACGAATACGACCACTGAGGTCGGGGTGGTACACCTCACGGACAGGCACCCCCAGTGTGGCCACAAAAGGTGACACCTGCATTCTGTATATTCCGTGTGGGAATCGCCAAAAAAAATAGAACCGATTTTCTTGCTCTTAGAATTGGATATTCTACTTTTCTGCATCTTAACTTGGGGGCTGCTATCTACAGTATGTTCTCCCTGTATGTCATGAAGAATGTCTACATCTACATTGAATATGGAACCCAAGAATAGCCATATCCAAGATTTGGAGATGTTCCGCTAAATTTTCAGACAAACCCAGATCCATCTCCATTTCAATCTGTGAAAACTCTCTAAACGCTTGGGTAATGTGGCACACCCAATAATTGAACCATCCCCCAGTCATCACCATTTTTACAGGTGGTATAATTACCATCCCCAACATGGTAGGTTTATGGCAGGGTGACTCCCACGTCATGTCCATCGCCTTCGCCATCTTCTCGGGTGGAAGTCGGGTAGCGATGGGTGCCACTTCTTGCACTGGCCGCTTGGGAGGCTCCTTACGGAGCCGTAACGGATGCATGGTGCGATGCTTGAAGCATTGGATCCAACAACAGGGGGTAATAACGGTATAATAAGCATCAAAAATAAGGGATTCATGATGTTAAATACTCTTAATATATAATTGGTATAATAAGGAAAATCATCTATAACTGAGATAGGATGGGAACATAACCGACCAGTTTATGCGGATAATATGTAGGTATAACCAACCCTAATGAGGATATAGTAGGGATATAACCAACGCTAGTGGGTATGTATATTATATATATACGAGCTTATGGGGATGTAATGGTATATTCTGTATCGTGATTTGCTTTAAAGAAATGATGATCTAACCAGCCAAGAATCGTGTCTTAATGGGATTCTAATGGGAGCCTAATGTGGGATCCTATGCATAAATGGCTCCATGAATGCTAATAAGCCAATATTTTGTGGCTGTTGGTGGTTGCCCTGAATCAACCCAAACCAAATATTTTGGGTGGGTCAGCTTTGGGGGTTTGCTTGGATCCCTGCGTTTGCTTTTTGCATTTCTTGCACGAAACTAGAGGAGAGAGAAGCAGCAGGGATGGAGATTGATACAACCAGGCAGCATTGGGGACATGACGTGGAGAATATCCCCCCCAACAGGGATCATACTGACAAGTGCTGAAACCTGGCAAGTTGCTATGTCCAATTGAAAAATCACCCGTCGGACCCCCATTTTGCAGGTTCTGAGTTAGTTTTGAGGAGGAATCGACTGACACGAGCCGCTCTCACGAGCCATGATAGCCATGTCACCCTGGCTGGTCTTCTCTCAGGAATCGATATCTTGAAGGTGTCGACCTCCCTCCTCTCTGCCGTGGCATTCTCTCGTTCTCGGTGAGTTTCGATCCACTTTTTCTTGACTTCAGCGCGCTCAACCTTGAAACTCGGCGTTTTCGCAAGGAGATGAAGAAAGACTGGGGGTAGCCTCTCTGGAAATTGAATCTGGCAAGGGGGAAATCTACGGGGTAGATCCACTCATGGTAGATCAAACGGCCCAAAAATGATTGACCGTCTCATGGTGAAAAATGGGGTGAGGGGTGAGTCACTCTCTATCAACATGTGTTCATAAATATACTCAAGCTGGCACCATTTGAAGAGACATTTGGAACATTGAATGTTCTTACCTCCTGGGCCCTCAAACATCCATCTTGGTCGCTTCTTTATTTTCATGTGTTCACTTGAGATTCCCTATTCTGCAAGAAGAAACATCACTATCCCTTCTTTTCGCAAGTCCTTCATAAACCATGGTTTTTGGACCCACTAGGCACATGCCGAGTTACTATACATTCATGTTCTATTGATATCTGTTATTATCCGGCTACTACTTGAGCAGTGTCAAAATCCTCTGGGAGAAAAAAACATTACGACTACAAGTAAAACATTTGGGTGGGGATTCCTCTCAAAAATCGACTATGACCATCACCCCGATGTACTGGGGAGTATAACCCCCGCAACCACTCAACCAAGGCACGTCAAACTCATCTGGAAGACACTCATCAGGCTCCCAGGTGGCATGTGGATGCTCCTCACATCCCTCCGGGAGGTGGGAGTAGCCTTCCATGAGGTGCGGAGGCTTCCAGAGGATCAGGTAAAACTCCTCCAGTTGTGGCCATGGATCAGGGTGAAGTGCTGGATCTTAGTAACTTAGCAACCCCTAAAGAGACAGAAAAGGTTCAATTTATGACTACTTTAGTAGGATTTTACCTGCCTACCCCCCAGGGCAGACCCTACCTACCTACCTATATATCTATCTATTTGGTGAGAGCTATAGCCAAATATGTGCTAGCTGCCTTTTAAAAAAAAAGCAGAGATGGATGTTCTTGAACATCTAGCTGGAAGTAATGTTCATCCCCCCACAGTAGACACAGGCCCATCCATCAAACAGCTGCAGTTTTTTAGCTTGGAAAAAATGTCGGCAGTCCTGATAAAGCCCAAATTTGGGATTCACAAAGGACTCCCACGGTGGCATGTAATCCAAAATACGCTCCACCTGCCATGGGATACAAGGAGCTGGTGGGGCAGCGGCAACCTCCAGTCAACAAACATGGCAACTGACAATTGGCAACTGACAATGCCCAGCTTCAATGGATTATAGTATACATAATATGTATATATACACATAGTTACCGACAACCACTTAGAACATCAAACGTTTTCCAAATGAAAAAACACATACTTAGAACATCAGGAAAATCAAGATTGGGATGTTCAAAGCGGATCACTTGGAACATCAAAATCAAGAATCCAACACATAGAACATCAACCCATGCATGTTCACTGGGGGAAAAAGTGGTCTGATGTTCTAAGTGGTTGTCCGATTGAGGAAAATTCATTGGAAATTAAAAGAGACACCCACCTGCATATACATCACTGGAATCCACTGGAATCATCTTTTTGAAAACATGCCTTGTCTCACACATTCTGTTCTCCGCACATCACCTATACTCACCTGCTGTGGACGGTATTGCAACATTGCATTCTCCATTACTTTTAGTAGAGTAGACAGACACTTAGAACATGTGCACAACTGATGTTCTAAGTGTGATCTTTTTGGGATGTTCTAAGTGTCCTTGCCTAAACACACACTTTGAAATTTCCTGCCAAATTTGGGAGCTAAGTGGTGGTCCGTCACTATATATTTATTGATTGATTTATTTGTTTGTATATTTATGTATATATATATATATACATTCATGATTCATTATCTGCAAACGGACCACCTACAAATGGATCAACTTGGATCATACTGTAGGGAAACTTTCTAGCCAGCCCTCTTAGATTCCCAGCTGCACCTTGTACCAACCTGGCTCTTGGAGGCATTCGTTTGTGGTGCACGCATCTTGCCGGAGGCTCCGACGGTGAGCACAGACGGTACCCTGGGGCGAAGACAACGATGAGCCCCGAAGACAACCACTACCCTCTGGTAATTTAACGTAGCTATTGAAAATGGCCATTTATAGTTGATTTTCCCATTAAAAATTGTGATTTTCCATAGTTATGTGAGTTTTTCCAGAGGGTATCAACTTCATCCTCAGTTCGCCCTCGATACCTCCCAGGAACCCTGGGATCCAGTCACTCTGTTTATTTCAGGGCACTTGTGGGAATAGATAGCTGCAAAACCATTCCTATCTGGAAAGTATGCTCACTGAATATGATTTCAACCCTCTGAATGACTTTTCGGGTAGGAGATTTGAGATGACGCACGTTATACACCGTTGTTGTACCACACACCGGGCCTCTCTGGTCACAAATTGTGGCCCTGTTACCGCAATAGTTAGCAGCTTTTTGCTCACGTACAGGCTGGCACTCAAATTCTTCCTCTGTGTCCTTTCCTTCTGGAAGCGTCCTGCGAGACTTTCCAGCCACTGACATTGCTCCGAGCTGCGCATGAGGGCATCCAGGACTAGGAGCCCTTCATACCATTCCAGCAGAAGTCCTGGTTTGGTGCGGATTTGCACCTTGCTCCCCTCAAGTTGCACCAGGACCATCTCACCCACACCGGGTCCCACATAGATCACCGGCACCAAGCGAAATGCCTTGTGGCCCCAAAGGCTCTTCGCATTTCGATACTCGTGGGCCCCTGGGTTGGGCGGCAAGGCAGCTGCATCCCGAGGCCGTGGTGTGCTGCCGTGGGTTTCAGGCTGGCACCAGGCCCAACACAGGGACTTGGGCTCGGGATGCCATGCCATGGAGCCAGGCAGAACTGCAACAAAGTTATGAATACCTGGGACATCTGGGACTCTCAAAGTTTAGACTCCTCATGGCTGGTCATGGCTTGGAGGGGCTAGATCTGAGGACATTTGAGGACCTTAAGGATCTTAAGAAACCAGGTCAATTTGGGTAGTTGGCCATCGCTGGGATCGCAGTGAAGAGTTCTTAATCCAGTTGTCTTCCAACTTCTTGTTGTGAGTTGTGCGTTGTCGCGCCTGGTAAAAGCTGCGCGAACACAACATTGGATCTGATTCCGACTGTGGCAAAACGTGCTCTGCCAGTGCTTAACTTCTTTCCTCCAAAGCTCAAAATCTGGAACATCAACCCTACCAACGCAACCACAAGCACATGCCACATGGTTTCTGAAGATTCTCTTCGTTGAGATGTTTGGAAGTTGCTGGACTATGCTTGGGGTTCCAGGGCACCCTCATCTCTCGGCTCCTTTTCCCGCTGCGTCATTCTGCTCGCTGCTGCTAGCTACCTTCCGCAACACATCTCCTGCTGTCGCTCCAAGGCCTCCTCTCTGTGAGCACCTGGAGATCCAGAGGATCAAATATCCATCATGGATCATCATGGAACGTTCTGATAACTGAACTCTGATTCCGACTCCCCACATGGTATAAAGCGATCACCGGCAACGGTGACCACAGTGACCGGGTGATGCTAAGCCAAAGCACTTCACATCTGGATGTTTGATGTCAGACTATATTAACATGTTTTCCTCAAGCCTATACGAGCCTAAGCGTTCATGCTGCGGTGGATTATCAAGGTTGAGCTCTAGAATTGGAATCCACTATGCGAACATGCCAAAGGCCGCATTCCACGCCAAAGTCTAAAGTCAATAAGTTGGTTCAAGCCATTAACAGACCGACCCCTCTAATTCTTTCATCCATCCTGGGGCCCAGCCCGCCTTCAAACTCGGTGCAAAGACCTCTCCTTGGGCCTGGCAGGGTGGCGAATGATCATCCCCAATAAGGGGGATACGGTATGCCCAATGTCAACAACCCAAAATTTGCGATGGTTTGTGGCATTGGGTTGGTGGGTGCACCAAGCCACACCTTCACTTCTGCTTCTCAAGGATTCATCAAGAGCACTTGAAGCCCCCTTGTGAGCCTTCTTGCAACCTCACTGCTCGCCAAGCGTATCCCTTCAACCCATTTCTGCATCCCTTCACAACAGGATTGAAGTGGGGAGATTCTCACCATCTGAAGGCTACGACTTGGCCACGACTGTTTGGAGAATCGATGGAAGACTCCTGAGGCTTGGAGTATCTTGGAGGCACGAAGAGCCATCTGCCATATCGACCTGCCTATGATATTCTGGAAGCTATCTCTCCTTTATCTTCACATGATTAATTAGTATGATTGCATGTGCAAATGTATAGCTGCTAGCTACCAATAGCTACACAGCTAGATCAGCTGTGATCAGTCCATGTCAATGTGCAAATGACACACAGCGACAAAGCGTCCTGGGACCATCGTACAATTTTCGCGTCAGGCAGTTTCTCTTGCCACCGGTGATGGCATAGATCAACTGCTCCTGGGATCCGCTGTCCGCTAAGACCAGTTGACTTCGACTGGCGAAACTGCCTTCCGTCCTTCGCTTGCTCCCATTCCGCTTCCAAACACCACTGTGGCATGGACAGAACATCCTCGGTCGCAGGGACAATCCAAGGGGTGCCTAGGGGACCTGAAAAAGTGATGGTAACGGGACTATTGCTTCCTGAATGGATTATGAAAATCATGGAAAAATGCTTTCACAAACCATCTCAATCCATGAAGACATATACAAATTATACATATAAGTATATATATATACGTGTGTGTGTGCGTGCAAATAATTGTACATAATTATACAGTAGTGCTTTCAACATCTGAATCCCTTGACCTCACCCAGGGCCCCATATTGCGGTTTCTCCCAAGGTGCCCAGGAAAAGATGCAGAAGCAGCAGGAGGAGGGAGGAGTTCCGCAGCAACGTGGCCTCAGCTCCCAGGCCGAGGTTTTCGAAGTCATGGGGGTACCTCCAAATTGCCAAAAATTGCCCAACATTTGACCATTTTAGAAGGGTGTGAAATAGTTTTAGGAATTTTTTTTTGAGCAGGTTTGGGAATTTTTTTGGGATTTCTTGGCTGGTACCATTTGCCTAGTGTCTGCAACGGTTTGGAACTTGAATTTGTCATTTTGCATGGTATTTGCCACATTTGGGCATGTTCACCTTCCATTTTGCATGGGATTTACTACATGTGGGCATGTTCACCTTCCATTTTGTATGGT
>Ga0126342_10007832_pt1:0-17500 | contig 19109 bp, 16 predicted proteins | sample Cyp1metagenome_FD_92528 | JGI IMG/M metagenome (GOLD analysis project Ga0126342, IMG submission 92528) | Coral microbial communities from Lord Howe Island, Old Settlement Bay, Australia - Cyphastrea 1 metagenome | ecosystem: Host-associated > Invertebrates > Cnidaria > Coral ... | reverse complement strand
AGTCAGAGAAAGAGAGAAAGAAAGGGAGAAAGAGAGGAGATCTCAACCACCTGTCGGTCCATCAGTGGCTTCGCTCTGCCATCCGTGATTCACAACAACCAACCTCTCTTATACGTTTCATATTTTTGAAACTTCCGCCACCGCCTTGTGCGGTACTACTGGTATACCTATTTAATCTTATATATTTGTTTTTTGTATTTGTAGTAGTGTAGTATAATGGTAGTTGTAGTTGTACGAAGTTGTATTTGTAGCTGTCTATCTGTCTATCTATCTGTTTATCTGCAAGCTTGAAAACGAAGATATTCTGCGAGACTTGCCCAATGAACTTGACAACGTCAAAAACGAAACAATGCTGCGAGACTTCCTCAATTTTGGAAGTTGACGACGTCAAGAGCAAAACAATACTGTGAGACTTCCTTCAAAATGGAAAGTTGAGTGCAGAGCTGACTGCCTTGTACCAATGCGTTTTGCGATTTTCCATTCCATCTGTCTAACGTACCGCACATGCCACGAAAAAAGTGATGCCATGTCACAGGAAGTGCTGCACCTGTCACGCAAAATCACCTTAGCAAACCTGAAGATCCGATGCTCCAAAATGCAACCCCTCTCAGGAAATCAGCGCCCGGACCTCCTAACATCTCTGATGAACATGTCTTTTGTACTGCGCCTGCCACGCGACATGCGTGTTTGCAGATCCTCTTCATATGTCCCACGCCTGCCATCGTTTTTGGAAATGCAACAAAACCCTCACGTTTTGCTGTTTTCTAGCAAGGTGCAGAACCCCTTGCCCCTGACTCACAAAACGACATCTGAACGCCCAAAAGTGCTCCGAGCCCGTCAGTTTTTAACACTTTGACTTCGAAATGTGCTTCGCACCACAACGGCGTGCACTTTTTCAATATCTCAGCTTCCAAAAGTACCCGTTAGTTTTAAACACTTTTGATTTCCCAATGTGCTTCGCGCCACCACAGCGAAACAGACCCCCTAAATCAATATTAGCCAAAATCCAAAAAACTATTTCAAGGTCCTTCCACCTAATTATCTTGAGGGTGGTTCACCTCTCAGAGCCTCAGAGGAGCCACTTTGTAAAGGACATGCCATGGGATAGACTTGCAACAACTGGCTGTTGAGCTTCGTGCAAACCGCACGCAACACAGCTAAAATAGATTCAAATTGATCGAAACCACCAACATTGATGCCAAGAAAACAGGCGCTGGTAATTCTGAACACTGATGACCACAAACCAGCAATCCTGCGATAGGCTCAACAAAAAAAAAAACGAAATATATAATATTTTTTTTAATTGTTTGGCACCTGACCCATTGTTGGAAATTCATTTTGATGGGATCCGACCCCGGTAAAATAATTTTCAGCAACGAAATTATTTTTGCATGGTTTGACCTATGCCAGAAGTATATGGTTCTTGCATGAAATTGATAACTATTTCTATAAAATATGTTGGTTCGTGATCCCCCGCTGAAATAATATAGCTAAGGTAGCAGTGATATGATACATATATGTGCATATATATATATATAATGTATTGTTACGTCAAAAAAACAAACACACTATATTAATGTAAATATAATATTATATAATATACATTATGCATGCATATATGCATGTCTGCTGTATGCATCTATGCATCTATGCATCTATGCATCTATGCATGCAAAGATGTAGGGATGTAGCATATATATAGGTACGTAGCTATGTAGGTATGTAGGCAGGTTAGGTGTAAGGTATGTATAAACTTGATTACATAATATGACAGGCTAGTTTGCTTGCACACATCCAATCGCACATATACAACGAATATATGATCTTATCCACCACGAACACAATCTTCAGCCTAGTTACAAACAAAGTTGTTTGTTTAGGTCCGGTGTTCTCTGCTTGTTGTCAAAAGTCCAAGGCCCTATCTTGTCATGCTGGTCATGCCGGTCATCTTATACACTTGGCATTGAACCATCTCATTTTGGGCATGCCAAAACTTTGATGCATACCCCAATGGTGGGCAAATGCTGCTCTGAAAATAGACATCTAAACAAACATGAACAAACCATCAAATGATCTGAACATGGATTGGTGGTGGATTCAGGGGATGGATTTAGATGGATTTCAGTCACTTTTCTTTGATGCAACTTCCCTAAGCCAGCAGGAGACTGACATTGATGTAAATTTAGTTTCGGACAATTCAATCGGCTTCGAAACCGAACCTTTCAGCATCAGAATTTGGCCCTCGAACAAAGCTGTACATAGTTGAAAGCACTCAAAGAACAAGGTCCCAAAAAACACAACACCTGGCTGCTTGAACAAATGAATCATCTCGATAATGACCTACGAAATCGTGAAACAACCTGTTTTTGAAACCACCCAACCGTGCTTTGGGGGAAAATCATAGAGTGTCGTCTGTGCCTATTCTCAGTTTATATCATCAATTACCTATGGTCGTTCCATGATTCCTAGGGGTTTATATTATCAACTACCTATGGTAATTACCATCAATTTATGGTTGTGAAGGACACCCCTGGCCTGTGTGAATCTTGTATGCCAAGCCCGCCGTCTTGAGCCTCGATGAAAACATGGACGCCCAAAAAAAGGCAACGGACATCTTTTCAAATGGACGGAAATGGCGACGCATTTTTCTGTATATGTGTGTATATTATTAACATATATATATATATTAAAATAATCCCTTCTCCCTATGGCCCTATTACTAAACGTAGCCCGAATCTTAAAAACTAGGGTTTGTTTTCAATTTTGGGAAATTTGAAGTTGGTCAATTTGATGTTTAATTTATCCCCTTCAGAGGAGGAATTAAAAATGAAGGTCCCATTGAGGGTCTCACCACCTAATAATAAAAACATATAAAAACTAGTCAGTGGTGTTTTTTCTTAATAATTAGGGTCCGTCCTTTACAATCGAAATGTTTTTTTTGATGTTATAAAATATAATTCATTATTAGGGGAACCTTTGAAATCCAATTTCTGGCAATATTTTAATTAGATTTTAAACATCAATTTATATAATCGATTTTGAAATATATGTTTGTCTTTCTTTACTACGGTCTTTAATTTAGTATTTGGGGGAAGCTTCGCTAAATACCACCTAATACTAAAACTCCCAAAAAATTAGGGGGAAGAGATATTTTAATATTGCTATTAGTATTGTTGTTATTATATATATAATTATGTGTGTGTGTGCATGAATAACTTTACCCCTAAACCCTAAACCTTTTCGGGCAATTGCAGTTTGAAGTTGTCTTACAACATGTTTGTTTCCACAGTCTTCAAGCACGGTCCAGCTCTCTTCAAACATTCGCGAAGCAAGCTTCAGAAACACGCAAAGCACAACATCCACAAACCCAACCATAGCCCCATGAGCCAGAAGCCACACATCCAAAAATCTCAGTGAGATCAGGTGGCTAAGTTTCTGACCATGTCTGGATGTGGGAGTAGTTCAGATCCCATTCATCCCGCGAAACTGCGGACATATAGGGCGCCAATCGCTGTCCGTACAGCTGATCAAAGGATCCCACACGTGCGCCGATGATCAGCAGGAAGGACCTTGTTTTACTGGGAACAAATTAATTAAGACGATAATATCGTAAAAAGGATGATTATGATGTATTCTTGATGGTGAATATGACAAACCATGAAGCTGTTTTTTCCCCCGTGCTTTTCAAAGCGATTTCAAACAAAGACATTAAATTTGAGCTTTTCCTTGCAAAGCTACCACTCGGCCGCACTCTTTTTGCTACCAGGTGGCCGCAAATAGCTTGTGAGTTCAAACCTTAGTTAGGGAAGAGCAGTTGCCAAACGCTGCTGTCACGCACCTCTGGACACCTCTGGCTACCAAGGCGCATGCAGTTGAATTGCTTTCAAGTACACACCACCCAATTGCAGTTTAAATTATTCTTGCAAGTGCGGAACGAGAGTGATGGGTCTATTCTGAGAAGGCGAACTTGGAAGCAGCACAGTCGAGAAGGAAAGCTAGCAAAGGATTTGGAAACTTGTTTGTTGATAAGATCATTCATCATCCATTCAAAAAATACTCTATATGTGGTAAAATATATCATTCAACCCCCAGTCACCCTCTTGTCAATCAACCCGGAGTGATTGAAAGAAAATAAACCAAATGCGTGTAACTTGGCCGACAGGTCACTCCTCGTAGGAAAGTCGAGTCCAGTCCTTGCTGTTCCTCGCAACTGCGTCGATACTTTGAGGAAGAAGTGGGCTTCCACTCGCGCACTTCTTTAGGGTCAGAACCTAAGTCCATCGAGGCAAGGAATGATCCGTAGAAAACGGAACAACGATCACACATGATCATACAATATACGCAACATGTGCATATGATATAATGCTAGTACGGTATATTAATACCTTATGTTATTATTTATTTATATAATGAAATGTCGTCTATCTATTGGTCGACCCATCCATTCATCCTTCCGTCCATGAATCTTTCTCTCTCTCTCTCTCTCTTACAGAGATTCCATCCATATTTAGCCCCCTGGTGATGGGAAAGCCATGAAAATCCCCATTGATAGATGTTTTCCCCATTAAAGCTCCATTGTGGTTAGCCATGGTTACCAGAGGGGTCAGAGCTTGGCCAATGGCGATGCATGTACTGACCTGGAAAGGCTCAGAACAATGAACAATGAACAATACTTGCTGAGGACAGCCGGAAAAACAAATATCTGATTTTGATTAATCTGATTACCCTCTGGTAAATAAACATAGACCCTGGCAGATAGGGGTTGGAAGACTAGTTTCCATTAAACATTGGTGATTTTCAGGGTCTATGTTTATTTACCAGAGGGTAATCTGATTTGGCAATCTGTGACAAGACATCGTTACATCTTCTTACATTCCACGACGTAAAATCGGGAATTCATTCCACGTACCGCAGTATGACGGAGCCTCCATTGAAAATTCTTCCCCCTAAAGCCTACCCCTTAAGCGGAAATCTGATTTGGTTTCAATCCTTGAGGCATATTTATAGAATATCTTAGAATCAGGGCAAAATGCAGGAATCTGAGGCGTGACAAAGGTCGAAAAACGCTTAAAGAACATATTTGCTCATGCACATATTGAATAGTAACTCTATGAAAGGGACGCGATTTGACGCGATCTCTTTAGAATTACCAGGCCCTGTCAGGGGGACGCAATTTGGGGAGCATGCTTGCAATTCGTTGTGTAAAGGGTCACACTTGAAGACCGAATCAAAGAAAAAAGAAAACACAATTGCCTAAACAACCAACCACCTAACTCTTGCTCATTATAGGTATTATGCAAGGGGACCTTGAAGTGTTCTATAGTTTGCTTCTGATATTCAGCAAGACTTGAAGCCAAATGCACAAAGCTCACCATCTTTTTGGCGCCAACCCACCACGCCAGGATGCTATGTAGTGGTTCTGTGAGAGAGTCCGGGCATATGTCAACAGTCCGCATTGCGTCCACTGTGCCATGGATTGCAGGGCGGGAAATCCACTCCAAACCTGAGCATTTTTTGTTCATCGTAGCTGAATCCATTGATGATGGGCCCCATACCGCTCATGGGGATGCTTGAAGGTTTATGAACTCATGTAAGTGTAAAAGTTATAAAGAAATCTGGCTCATGGTACTGTCCTCTCACTGTACGGGACAGTCAAGTGTTACTACACCCATGTATCAGAAAGAACCACGTCATTACTAAAATTCCAAACAAGTCAGCCTATCGCAGAAGGCAGCTGCTGATTGGCCAGTGACACTGGTGGATGACAAAGGATCGGCACCCCTCGGCAGAGCATAAACCTGCGAGTGTTCCAACGTCTTCCATCAAGAGTAGGTATGGGGTCGGTAGCGGAAACAACAACAAACAACAACTACGTGTACTTCTCCTGGGTGCCCACTTCCGATAGAGCAGCCCACTCTGTTGAACTTGGGTAGAAGCTGATCACTTTGACAAGAGATTGTCCAGTCCCTGCCCAATACAATTCGATTTAAGAACTACAACCGGAAATTACCATGAGGTGGACAGGGCCCAACGGCCCAACCCAACAAAATACCATGAGATCAATGGACCCAACATGTTGAAGTGCGCTATGCACAACATCAAACCAAAGGCTGCCAAAAGGCCTCAACAACCCAATGCTCGCAGGTCTAGGGTGTGAAACTAAATGCAAATTATTCATCATGTTTCAAGACTGCTACAGTATCCTCAAAAATCTAACATTCATTACCCAATTTTTCGCTATATCATTGAAAATAACTGGTAGATCTGGTATAATCTGGTATGGGATCATGTTCGTCTCCTCAAATCTGCGATTCAAAGGCCCAAGTTGCTGGAAAGTGTTGGCGCCCACCAATGCGGCAACACATGAGTATGTCTCAAAATTGTACAAAATGTTGTCATATAATTCAATTATGTACTTCATATGCAAAATGCGAACAGTTAAAAAACATGTTATTATGCATAATATATTTTTTAAAAAACACTATATATATATATGCAGTATATATTATAATAACAGTAGTTCTTGGTTTATCCTAATTTTCTGCACCTTTCAATGGCTATATAGATTGGTGTTTTTTGTCAGGCCTCCCAGCTTTCAGGCGCCTGAGTAATGGTCAAGGCATTCGGGAGGTGTGGATGCAACGCTGCAGTCATGGCCGTTGCCAGTGATCTCAAGGTAGAACTGACCGGCACGAACAAAATCGTGGACCTGGCTGCGGCGTTCGATTCTGACCTGAAGTCCTGCGTTCGATTCTGTCCATATCAAAATGGACATCTAGAAAACAAATACATGACGAATGAAAACAAATTACGCTGCTGCTGCATGTCAGAGCATAAGTGGGAAATCATGAATGGAAAGCTTTGTTGCGAATAGAAACAGGCATTTCCACTTCCATCACCACTAGAGTATTCGGCTGATCTCCTCCAAGTTAAACAGCTGAACGTGTTCTGCCCGCGGAAGAGAGTTCCAACATATTCCAACTAATTATCTGTCACGGTTTGCAACCTCTGCCACCCATGGTGGATGCACATTTGCCCACATATCCTCATAAAATATTCCAAAACTTCAGCCCGTCACTGACCAATCTACGGGGATTTAGCCACTCGGCGACCTCTTGTTGCTGATGGTTCCTGTAGAACGCCACAACTGTCTGCGATTGTACAGGAATCTGCACGCATGCCCCAAATGTGTAAACTGCAAATCATATAAACATATGTATATGTAACGGGCTTCTATGCACACATAAAAACATTCACACACACAAAACAAGTATCTCAATTCCAAAACAAAGATATATTTATTTACACCTGTATATATATATATCCCGTGTCTGCGTGCTGATCACATGCATTATATATGTATATGTATATATATATGTATATGTATATATATATGTATATGTATATATATATATATGTATATGTGTATATATATATATGTATATGTATATATATATATGTATGTATGTATGTATACACAGGTTGTATAAATGCGGCCACGTGCTCATACTGTCCATATTCACTGGTAACTGGCGAATCCCTTCGTTTCCCGCATCCAGGCGCTGGGATTCTGCTGGGAAGTTCTTGCGGACAAGGACTCGGACGTTGTGGGGCTCGACTATGGACACCTGCAGCGTGCGAAGGGCCCTGGGCGGGACATCTTCAGTGATGCGCCCCAAGTCCAAAGATTACGATGGATTGCGCATGCAATTGACATCCCCAGTGTGTGTATATATATATTGTATATATATATATATGTGTGTGTTATATATGTGTTATATATGTACATTTTCCAGTTCATAGGGTTGTATGTGGGCTCCAAAATAGGTATAGTATGGTAAGGGTGTGGTAAAGGTATGGTAGAAATGGACTGACGGACATGCCAATCACCACGGTTATCTACCATGTTTTTTCTACCATGTGAATGGGGTAAAGAGTAGCCGATTGTCCCTGGGAGCAGGGCAAATCACCATGGTATCGAAAGATTATGTACTTTGACAATGGTAGCCTCTGACGTCCTTGGGCCTTCCAAGCATTCTCAAACAGAGTTCTTGGCACATTGTCCAACAAATGGCGTGTCTTACCAATGACTTGAGATTGAATATTCAATAACATCATGAAACTGATGTGTAGAAACGCAGTTCTTTATATTTGGAAAAATATTAACCAATATTCTGCCGGCAGTCACATGGATGAACGGTTTGGAAAACCATTTTTTCCGCACTTCCATGAGGTGCTTAAACTGAATTCATGGCAGGATGAACACATGATTGACAACACCTATTTCAGACAAGGAATGCCACCAAACCGTCGACATACTGCAAATGCGAATTGGTCGGAAAATGAATGTCAACAAATGTAACCAGTATACTTCATACCTCCAGTCTTCAAAGAAATCAAGTGTTGGATGAGTTTGGTGCCCCCCATGCCAAGAAACACCATTCAACATACATAATACATACATAGCTATATGTATATATATATATAATATGCACATATCATATATATATATATGTATATATATACACAGTATATCCTAGGGTATATTTGAATAGATGTGCAACAAAAAAACATTGTTTCTACAGGAACATTATCTATACATAGTGGATTTTCCACATCTATGTCATGTCAGTTTCCCCTATATCATATATATATATTTATTGGTAAATAAATATATAATATATATATAATTATATATATACGTACATATTTTGCCCAGAACTGGAAGATGTCCACATAAGGGCCCTTCTGTCAAGGCTCCCGATACCACGGCGATGTTTCTTGAAAGGCCAACTGAACAGTCGCGTCACCCGGTGCATGCACCTCAATCACCTGGACATGGTGGCGACATGGCCAGGGTGTCATCAAACATGGCTGGGAAATCCCCAGCCAAATGGATGTTCTAATAGTAAAGTCATCTGTTTCTCTGCATATATGATATGCATATAAATATATATATATGTATAATATGCCGGAAATTGTCCATTGCATGGTTGATTATTATATGATATTATGAGTCACAACACCCGAACCAGGATGAACATCAAAATGGCTAGTGAAAGGATGATCATACCTCCATAATACAATGTGGTAGGGTTTAATCTACCAGCCTCCTTATCTACAGGCATGATTGATGCATTCTATGGGCTTATAGCCTCCTTAGACTTCCTTGATTGGTTTGTCTTTTCCTTGGGTTTTCTTTTCCGTTGCTTATCCATTGGAAACCAAAAGAAACCAAAGAAAAACCATAGAATCCACCCAGCCCCAAACCAAAGGAAACCAAAGGAAACCGAAGGAAACCAAAGGAAATCAAATCAAAGTAATTTTAGCTAGTTCCTTTGTATTTCGTGTTTCTTATGTTTCTTTTGGTTTCCTCTCACATGCAAGGGCCATATTTTGGTGCAACCCATGCGTTGGAAAGGTTGACACTGCTAGCTTTTGGCCCATACCTTGATGGAAATGTGAAACACCTGTTACAGAAAACACACTTGTACTGATAGGCGAAAAATAAAACAGAAGAAACCACAAGAAAACCAAAGGTTTTCAGCGGAAAGGGCAGGGTGATCAGAGGAGAACATCGGATCATCTAAGGTAGCCCTGCTGTGAAGGATGCATGTTCCAGTGATGTTACTAAAGAGTTCCTATGATTTAACCCATCTCCATATAACATCTTTATTCAGGGCTTGTTTACCACAAGCACACGTTTATTGGCTTATTGGCCATCTATTCTTAGGGGTCACCTTGCAGGGGTTGGTTAGATTCCCCCGATCAAAGCTACGTATGGCAATGCTGATTTTGTGGATCTTAACGTGTTGGGGTCGGATATTTGGATCCTTATTATCAGGGGAATGGGAAGCACATGGATTACACTCCAGCAATCAAATGCGCCAACAATTGCCTATCTAGTTCGATTTGTTTCCATTGTAACCCCATTTTTGATGGGGATTCTCCCGCTAGCCATGTTTGATTACCAAAGGCGAACAAATGAGCACCTCCACCATGGTGCCGGCCTGAAAGCTCGCTACTACTCTACTTTGACGACGCTGCTCCAGCTTAACGGCCTGCAGGAATGATTGGATGTGAATCCCAGCTAAGAATTGCTGGACCATAAGCGAAATATGATAATACACATGCATATATATATTCTATATATATATATATCATGCATCTGACTGGGGGATGCTGGGGATCTGACATATTTGACAGACTGGTTCATCTACTACAAATGCTAACACCATCATTGTGAAGCACTGATACACTAGTGGGATGCACAGGCTCACTCCACAGCTGTTCAGAACAGGGCTGCTTGCTGACATGCAATATCTGCTGTCTATGTTCACATATACATGGATTCCAAACACGCAAACTACATTGGCCACTTCAGGGCCAAAAAAATATGATTTCATTCCTTTGTCTTCGCCTTGGTTCAAGAATAAAAATGCAATATTAACAACATGTCAAGATACACACACACATATATATACTATATATATATATAGTTATACTATATAAATATATGTATATATAAACCGTTGTTCTTGCCATGACTTGCACAGGCCCCAACAAATCCCTGAAAAATCCAAATCCCTGAAAAATCCACTCTCGGAGCGAATTCAGGAGTTGTTGGTGGTTGGGGGTCTTTAATGGTTCCCACACTTGTGTGTATCCCATGCATGTGGATGTTGTGTGTATGTATGCAAACAATGCACAAATCCAAAAATACGTGCATATATACAAATGTCAATGGATTGGTTAAAACAATATGAAACGTCATGAAACCATGGTTTTCCCACCCAATTAGAGGGGTTTCCTGTATTTTCCCGTAAGCCAATCCAATGAACATATGCATTTATGTGCAAGCAAATGTTCGTCCAGCTGTTCATTTACTTGTCGCTCAATTTTGTCCCATGCATTCATTTATCATTTAACTTATCCATGGAGCTATTCATGGACAATAACTAATGTAGAATTACACATAAAATCATCCACGTCTAGGTCATTCTAGATCAATGAACACAATAATGATGCAAAAGACCATGCAGAAACCGTCTTGCAAACCCCGAAACACTTGAATCCTATGGAAATAGTGGCAAATTAGTTTGAGGTTTCAATCTTTTTGGGGTTTGCTAATGAATGATTATACCATTATACCATATTACACCCTCTGTTAAATCAACATAACCGTGAAAAATTGCCATTTATAGTTGAATTACACATAAACATGCTGATTTTGCATAGCCTTTGTGAGTTCAGCAAAGGGAATGTCATCGAATTGGGAGCCCATCCGCCTTGGCTATCGCCTCGGGTAACGGCCACAGATCATTAGCCTGGATGGCTGTGTTGATGGGCCCTTGAACCCTGAAAAACCTCGGCCGCGAGGATGAAGCGAGTCGAAGTTTTTCAGGTATAAAACCAGGCATAAGATCATGGATATATATATATATATATTCGGTTATTATGGGACACACTGGGCTACACCAATATCTAAAATTAAACCAATTCAATTGAAGTAAAGATCCCCAACAACATCAGGGACCTCAAATGAACAAATCCAGTACCAATGGAGGGTCTTTTTGGGCATCAAGCAATCCAACAAATCTGACACAATAGACACCACATTCCACCTTAGTTCAGCACAATTTTTTACAACAAAAAAGACGGCCTCTTAACTGACCAAAGGCCCTCTGAAAAAGGGTGCTTGAAGTTCCTATCTGCTCTGATGTTCACATTCTAGAAAAATAAGCTCGAAGAAATTTGGCAATCCCAAAACCTGAAGCTGTAATGACCTAATTGTCAGGCAAGCTGGCAATGGGAAAATGTATAGTTTCGATTGGTAAATCATGTTGAAATCATCTATCAAGGACAAACATCCACTACCAGCTTGGATTGCAGGGAATACCAGGGAATCCAAATCCCCTGCTGTATCATAGGAACCAGCTGCTTCCCTTTTGCATGCAGGAACCTGACACCTGGTGCGGACGCAGGACAGAAGGTAAATTGGGCCGTAACCTTACCCATTTGTTGATCCGGAAGATAATGATCAACCATGGGAACTATATCAAAATCATTCAAAATCAACACCTTGCATTCGTAAAATTGAATGTGGTACCTAGAAACGGGGTTCCACTCTATGCCAGTTTTACTCTCTCTCCCTCTCTCTCTCTCTCTCTCTTTCTCTCCATCGCCTTCAGACCAACTGTTCTACTACTGGATACGCTCCTTTGGGGATTCCATATGAAATTATAAATGTGTGGGATGTAATAAGCCTGGTACACTGTGGTACTGGTACCCTTGAACGGGGTTGGCATGCCAGATCCTCCGTGAAGCATCCCTTTTTGGAATGGGGTATATAATGTACATATAATAATGTACATATAATATATACAATTATATACCTTCCCACCATTGTCAATTACAGTATCCTTGGTGGATTGTTGGCTCTATCTCCATCTGTCCCTATGGAGATCCTTCTGGGTCCTCATAGGAATGTCACCCATCCCTATAGGTTCATATATTCCTTTTTGGAATATAGGCAATGCGACACTGACCAAGTTGCCAAACCCAGAAGATTATTCTCACTAAAATGGTGACTCGATCTGCTTCTCAAATGGCACACCAGGCACACTATCCCGGGTTGATATCAGAAATAAGGTGGTAAACACAATAATCACTAATCCCAGTAACCAACCATTTGGAGGTCTTAATAGGTATGGGCCTGGCCTCTGTTAACATTATATATATATTATTAATATAATAAAATAATGTGCACATGGACATGGCCGCCGTTCAAATTATTTGTTTAATCTAAAACCATATATATATATAATAACAGTAATAATAATGACAATAATAATACTATATATATATATTATATACAATAAATATCATAATGATTTGCCAATATCACCAAACCATTGCTACACTGTAAATCTGGCCAAAACGATAAAGTTGAAGATCCACTAACAAAAAAAAACACAATGGGAGAATGGGATAGTTAGACCACAGAATCCTTGCCTCGTCAGGTCGATGTTGCGGATATCGTTCCCATCCCAACTCCTGGGCACTTTCACCGTCAGCAGTCCAAAAATGTTGCTTCCATCCAACTGAACATGTTCAGATTCTCAGATTTTTCAGAAAACTGGGTCATTCATGGTAATTCATGGTAATTACATGATATTTTCCGACATTCTAGTCATTCTACCTGCATCCCACTGCATTGCACCAAGTTGGAAATCTAAGTTTCTTGTTGAGCCTCCGCAGCCACTTCTAAAAGAACTCGCTCCATGCATTGAACCCAAGCAATCGCGCACAGCGGCGCACCGCTTGTGCTGGGGCTTACACAGCAAAGAGCTGAGAACCGCTGAGCATCGAGGGTCGGTTGTGGACATCTGTAACCATTAATTAAGCATCAATTAACCAATCATTAACCAATAATTAACCATCCTGATTCTGAAAACTGGCAAACACATCCAAAAAAGCCAATGCCGGGGGCTGTGTTGATGCAATATGATGCAATGCATCCTGATTCATGTGCTCGACGAGAGTGGCTGAAGATGCGGCAAGTCACCAAGACACTGGTTTTCAACTGTTTTAACACTTAACTGAGTATATGATGTCACAGTAAGTAAGGGCCACAGGAGGGGTCAAAGTATGGTCAGAAGCTGCCGCACTACATTGGGCTGTTCATCAGGCTTTGGCTTTGACCAAGCTCAAGTCTGATCACAATCTATGATAATTTTATATAATTATCTGCCCAAAAACACACTGCCTACTTTTGTTTTAAAAAAACTTCGGTGCGACGCACGCTATGTTTTTTGATCTGCCCGAGACGTGTCCAAAAATAATAATCCCCACCTGCAAACTCGTCGAACGGAGTAGCGGAGTAGCACCAAAGACAATGGCTACTGTGCCAGTTGATGGCACTGAAGTGTCTTGGGTCATCTCATTCCCTGCAGTAATTGCCAGCAGCAAAAAGCTATCCAAACATATCCAAGGTGCATCAAACAAATAGGGATAGGGTGGCAAATTGTGGTAAGCTATCCGCACTTCTGCCTGCAACACTGCCATGAGCTCATCAGCATCATGGTCTGAATTCTCAACCATTTCAAGTACTTGAAAAACATGCTGAAGCTTGGCAAGTACCTCTCTCCACTGCACTGGAACTTTCCTCAGGCTCCCCAAGATTAGTTCACGAACGGGGGTTCACTGCTGGGCCATCCCCTGCCATTCAAAAGAGAGTCCCAACCACTGAGAAACCCTGCAACCAAGCAGGCCAAAGACCAAATGTCGCTTGAAGCTGTTGGAATCACTCCCTGGCTGATCGCAGGGAGTCCAGATCCTTTGGCCCTAATTTACCACTTTAATTGGGAACATGATCAACAACCTTTGGATTTGAGATGATTTGAGGGTATCTTACGGTATCTCCAGCTCTTGAACATACCCACGCTAATGGCTGTCAATTTCAACCGGTTATTCATGGAATTGCACCTGGGCAACCTGCTATGACGCGTTTCATGCTGAAGGTTTTGGAATCTGCCCCAAAGGTCACATGAGTATGGCACAAATATCGCAAATCCTGTTGGAAGCAGCACAATATAGCACAATCATGCACAATCGCCAAACCACTTTGGTTAGAACACAATTCCAGCCTCCTAAATTCACCGAAATAATCAGTGTTCATCAAACTCTCTCTCTCTCAGGATGTTTTTCCAATTTTGATCTGTTTCCTGGCTCGCGATCCATTAATTAGGCACCCAGACTATATTGACTGGTGCTTTGGAATCCTGAAGTTCTAAAATGTGAAAGGGAAGAGATGATCAAGGCCCAAAACGGCTATGGATCAGTCAAAACCATTCAAAACGCTGGACCCCCCTGGAATCCACACACAAATAGCTGCTATAGCTGGATGTTCATGCACCCATGACATATCAGTTTTCAGGGTTGAGCTGTTACTTGGGGATGGTAGTAATCCATCCCATGAGCAAAACACAGCCATGAAATACATTTCGAAAGCATCCTAAAATCTCGGCAAACCCTCCGGTGATTCGTAAACGTCGCAAAAATGTCAAAACACAAAAAAACACAAATGACTTTACTTCGAGTGATCCCCACCGTGACAAATGATTTTGTCATAGTTTCTGACATCTCATCTGGAAGTATATATGAGCAATCTCGGAAACTCTAGGTTCACTTAAAGGACATCCACGAATTTGGAAAGGTCCCATCGCTTACCACACGTTTGCACAAAAATGATGTTGATATATAGCAAACTTCGGGGGCATTTTATCTGACATTCTATCCTGGCATCCTTTCTGGCATCTATTCTGACATTTTCTCTGATCTGGACGGACGGACGGAGGAAGGAAGGACGAAGAGGCGGAGGAAGTAACTCTGATAAAATCTAGAAACCCTCGCTTGGCAGGTGGGGAAGAAACGCCTCAATAATGATCTCAATAATGATCTCAATAATGATCTCAATAATGATCTCAATAATGATCTCAATAATGATCTCAATGTTCAAACATGCGAAGCGCTTTTGCAGTAGATTCCTCATGATCAACAAACCATCCATTGCTTTCACGCCTGTAGCACCTCAGGAGCCATCCATGGCACAGCTGACTGGGACAAGGCCTGGACCGGGATGGCAAATTGAACATGGTGAAGCCTCCAATTTATGGGGATTCAGCAAACATATAAATAAACAAATATATATATATGTACAGTATATATGTGCGTGTGAAATATTATATATATATATTATATACATTAAATATATAAAATTATATACCTATATATATATATCTGTGTGTGTATGCAAAACGCAACTGCAAAGTATGGGGTGAACCGATTAGAAAACCAACAATTTGTTTTTGTTCCTCTTTTCCATTGATCTTCCAGAGATTTATGTAAGCCTTTCGGAAAACTGGTCCGCTTCTCAACTCTGGCTGTGATCCCCCACGCTGGATTCAGAGGTTTTGCCCTTGGGAACGGATCCCGCAACACTGCCCTCGCGCAAGGTACTCAAGCCAAAGTCCTGAAAGGAGCATCGATCACCATAGAGGGCCCCATTGAAAAACACTGAAAAGGACAAATCAGCATCAACAAAAAACTGTGGATATGTAATGATAGGTTTGGACTACAAACAGATTGTCATTGTGATGATATATCCATAGGTTTACGATGCTTGAGAGGTCATCCTCGTCAACAACTTCACATCCTGAGGCAGCTACACAGAGTCGAATGGCAGAGCCAGGACCCAAAAGGACGTTGCCACCTGAAAAAAACACGGCTGTGTCACTTCTTTTTCTTCTTCTTTTTCTCCATATTTTTCTTCTTCTTCTTCTTTTTCTTCATCTTTTTCTTCTTTTTCTTCATTTTGTTCTTCTTTTTTTTTCCTTCATCTTTTTCTTCTTTTTTTTCTTCTTCTTCTGGACCTCTCCTTGAATTTCGGCAGATTTCCATTTTTCTGATGTTTTTTTGGAACACCATCCAGGTTGAACATTTGTGGCAGAAAATCGGATTGGAATTCATGGAAGATCAATGTGGTCAACACCAGCCATGCCCCATATGGAACATTGATGAATCTCGGATCCCATGTGGTGCCCGTGCTCCGGACCTCTGATGGCCCCATGCGCTACATCGTGGCTATGGAGATATCTCAAGCCTTCCAGGACGGACCTGCAGGGGGGCCACAAAAAATCCAAAACAAGAAATACCAAACGTAGCCTGACCCCAATTGGTTTCACGATGATGATGATGATGATTGGATCATATAACATACCATAACAATCAGATACAGTGCTATTCATTTTGGTGGAGTTGGATGGTCACCACGTGTATATATATATATTACAATTATATGTTATATTTTGGAAACAAAATGACATGCTACCTGCTACCATGGCAGTATCAATTAGTGGTGGGGAGCCAGCATGGTTCCGATATCATTGGCCTCACCACTCTCTGCGTTGGAGCCTCGCCGGTTTCGAGCTGGAGGGACAGTCAATATCTTCTGACTGATGATAGGGCGCAGTCAAATGACTCCATCGCCCATGAAAGAACAATCTACATCAGTCTACAAAAAAATCTGGAGTCAAATGTCGAAGCACTAACAATTGAGAGACAAGAGCACTAAATGAACCCCCCCGCGAATGAGCAAAGCATATCTGCTTGGAGCGTTTGGGAAAGGGCTTCCATGGCCTTCCCAACGATTCCCCAACACAGCTTGGCCACAGCCAGACCAGCCTCCGCTAAAGGTCCAGCATCTGCTAACCAGTCTGCCACCGAGCCTCCTGGAGCCTCGGGGGTTCGGGATTCACTGAACCAAACGAGCCTTACGATTCACAAGCCCCGTTCATCTGAGATAGAGATACTGTACCGAAGGAAGTTTAGAAGTCAAACTTCCGACAATATGGACAGATGAAAAGCAGAGATGGGAAGAGTCAGAGAAGAGAAGAGAAGAAGAAAGAGAAAGAGTCAGCAGAAAGAAGATCCAGGTGCG
>Ga0126342_10007831_pt1 | contig 19110 bp, 17 predicted proteins | sample Cyp1metagenome_FD_92528 | JGI IMG/M metagenome (GOLD analysis project Ga0126342, IMG submission 92528) | Coral microbial communities from Lord Howe Island, Old Settlement Bay, Australia - Cyphastrea 1 metagenome | ecosystem: Host-associated > Invertebrates > Cnidaria > Coral ... | reverse complement strand
TAAGATGAGATTAGATGAGATTAGATAAGATTCGATGAGTTAAGATTAGATAAGATAATGTAAGATAAGATGAGATTAGATGAGATTAGATAAGATTCGATTAGTTAAGGTTAGATAAGATAAGGTAAGATAAGATGAGATTAGATGAGATAAGATAAGATTCGATTAGTTAAGATTAGATAAGGTAAGATAAGATGAGATTAGATGAGATTAGATAAGATTCGATTAGTTAAGGTTAGATAAGATAATGTAAGATAAGATGAGATTAGATGAGATTAGATAAAATTCGATGAGTTAAGATTAGATAAGATAATGTAAGATAAGATGAGATTAGATGAGATTAGATAAGATTCGATTAGTTAAGGTTAGATAAGATAAGGTAAGATAAGATTAGATTAGATGAGATTAGATAAGATTCGATTAGTTAAGGTTAGATAAGATAATGTAAGATAAGATGAGATTAGATGAGATTAGATAAGATTCGATTAGTTAAGGTTAGATAAGATAATGTAAGATAAGATGAGATTAGATAAGATTAGGTTAGACTAGATAAGATTAGATTAGTTTCATGTTGAGTCGCTAGACCCTTGAAACTTTTCACCTGCTGTGTGAATATCCCCAAACTATTTGCAGATTCGGGATGGATTGTGGGATCAAATTCTTCATTTCGGCTTTTCTATCTTCAGTGGGGCCCCCAGCTATTTGTGGATTCGGCATGCATTCTGGGATCTCCCATATTTGCAAGGTTTTCATCCTGAAATTTCTCCCAGAAATTTCGGGCAACATTTTCCCATCGGTTTTCAGGATGTAAAATCCTGAAAAAACTTGTTTTATCTTCTTGGGGGACACTATAGATAAGATAAGATAAGGTAAGATAAGATTAGATGAGATTAGATAAGATTCGATTAGTTAAGATTAGATAAGATAAGATGAGATGAGATGAGATGAGATTAGATAGACAGTTGGTTCGTTGGATTCATGGGGATTCAATCAGCCTTACGGTCCCCTACTATATCCCCTGCTTCCAGGAGCCGTCGACCTGAGAGAATCCTGTCCTGGGCACCTGCGTGGATCCTCCCATGGTTTTTGACCGAACAACAGATGAATTGGGTTGGGTCACCGCCAGGGACCCATGGTTAGCCAATGTTAGCCATAGTTGCTGATATATTCATGATATATATAATATATATATACATACAAATTTCACATTTTTGTTTGGGGCACCTGAAAAGGCACCCCTTATTGCAGTTCTGAGCCTTTTTGAAGTCGGGAGGTGCAGCAAACCATGCATGGACACCCAGCGCAAGCGGAGTATGTTGTGCAGCCGGTTTAGCATGCTCTTTTGGGCTGAGTGCGGGCAGGGCGCAACGACTTCACAGGGACCTCACCCCAGACATGCAGAGATGCGTACACACATGGTTAATCATGGTAATATATATATATATATATTATACTGTATATACACACATATACAAATATAGGTGTCAAAACCCTGGTACCCTGGTGAACACAGAAAAAGCTGGTAAGTGGATGTTCCTCCCCTTAAATACATTCAACCATGGTATAATAGGGGTTGACCATTCCCACATACCTACATGTTTTTTGATTTGCACACATGTACATTGACTGTTGACAAGTTCAGGGTGTTTTTTTTGGGCGGCGTGAAGGCTTCAGCATCATTAAATGACACTACTGGCATGATAATCATCAGATAGCCATCATCCCTGTCGTCTTAGAACCCGCCCAGCCACGGTCATGTTTCACGTCGCGCATTGTCGCTGTTTCCGTTGCGGATGGCGCAGTGTGGATGATGTCACTGGCGCAGTCATGGGGGAACCAACACAGAAGGAGGGTTCATTCAGGCTATGAAATTACAGCAACTTGGCAAGATGATTGTATACCAATGTGAGATGTCTAGAATCAGGTATCATACAACACACGGTTGAGGTGGCTGATGTAGTAATCTAATCATCAGCCATGGATGGGGGTAGCTAAGGCTGGCCACGTTGACAGGGTTTGCCTTTGGACAGATGGTTCTTCCAGTCATGTATGTCGAGCAAGGACCATTTTCGGAATTCTTGTTTTGGGGACAGGCACAAACTCTGGGCAAAAGAAGGGACCGCAACCCCAAGGGGCTGCGTGCCTATTCACGTTCGGTCATCCCCGTCAAATGTGATGTTTGATGTTTTTTTCTGCTTGGAATTGGTGTTTTCACCATATCGTCTTTTGGTAAGATGACTTTTTTTTTTCCGTGATTTTGAGAAAACTTGTGGATTGACGTAGTTTAAAGCATGTTCTTTGATGCTATCAGCGCAGCATTCACCTTGCCTCTGTACAATTTGTAACAACAAGAAGGGTAACGTGGTATCAACGGGACATCAAGAAGCGTAACATGTTATGCGTGACAACAAGAAACGTAGCATCAACTACGTGCGCAAGTGCAAGAGAATGTTATGACCCCCCTCCCCTACCCCAACCAAACCAAGCAACGTAGCATGCAGTACATGTGCAGGTGACTGCATGTGCACGTGAGTATTATTAGGCTCACCCCACCCCAAACACACAACGTAGACGCCCAACATCAGAACTTGGAAAAATTGAAAGCTTTGCTGCAGCCCTGAAGGCAACCGAAGAGTTTGAACTTGACAGGAAGCACACATTGCCAACAGCCAACAGGTCACAGAAAGAATTGGGGGATTCTCCAGCCAGAATCAAACTAGGGAGTAAACCATCAATTTTCTGGGGATATGGGGAAAATCTACGGCCTATTTCTTTTCAAAAACCCATATCGATCAATGTCGGAGGGTCAATCCAGTTCCACCAGTTTCCGTGTTTTTTTTAAAGGCCATTACCCTCCGGTAATCAAACACGGGGAAAAAACATGGAGGTTTTTCATGGGAAAATCCACCATAAGTCGGTGATTTCCCATTGCTATGTGAGAAATTATCGGAGGGGGTCTAGATGTTCTAATTTCTTCTCGTACACAAAATGCAAATCCATCTTCCCCAGAAATTTTCGGAGCTGAAATTTTGACATCGACATTGCGGCCTAAAACACGCGTTGTGTTGTTTTCTCTCACCGCCGACGGATCCGCGATTGGATGGGCATGGCCCAATGGCAGCGCAACATGGGGTCAACAGTATGGGAATAAAATCATGATTATCATAACCATAAGTTGGGATATATACCCTCTGGTAATTTAACATAGCTATGGAAAAACATCATTTTTAATGGGAAAATCCACTATTAATGGTCATTTTCAATAGCTACGTTAAATTACCAGAGGGTATAGGTATGTCATCCCTAAAAATCTGGGTGGGGTTGGTTAAAGAATCATTGGATCTCCACAATGGATGGTTCAATTTCCTAGATATCAACCATTTGTACATTGAATTATCGGCCTATCGGCCCATCAACAGTGAGCCCCCAAACAAGGCGGCATCAAGGGGGGGTCAGTTCAGAGCCCCATAGTTGGTCAATAGGCTCATAATGTGTCCATTAATCATTAGTGTCAGCTATTTTTGATGATATTGCCAGTAGTTCATATTGGACCCCAAAATTTGATGGCTCTGCAAGACAGCGGAACCAATGCCACACACACACAACACAGGGGATTTCGCAGAGGGATTAAATTCATGTTAACCATGCACCAAATGCAGGGGGTTTCCCAGTATGTAGGGACTCGTACCCTTTTGCGGCCCTTCATGGATCCGCGATGTGAAATGGTGCGCGCTGAAAACAACCGCGACCGCAGACGGCCGCGACCACATACGTCGTCACTGAACGGGCGTCGTTGGTGAAAGACGTCGTGGAAAGCCGGGCAGAGTTGCCATTTGGTTCTTTTGGCTGATCCCAACATTGTATGCTATCCACATGTTTACATACATATGTTAGTATAATCACATGCCAGCATATGGGTCCAATTAAGGTGTGTTAGAATGAAATATCTTCCAGCTGTTTGAATTCTCCATTTTCGCCGGATTATGGAATGAATCCCTACCCTTGGAACAGAACGCATGAAGATCAAAGGGTTTCCCTTCCTGATTTAACAGGTTTACTGCGTTTGAAAATGGAACATTGCCCCCCTAGTGGCAATCCAATTGGGAATATGATGCTTACTCAGTTAATGTTTTGGACAACCCCACAGAATCGGAAAGAAACTCTAAGGTTTTCCAAGATCATATCTTGAATCTTGGATCTTGTAGCAACTGAAATTGAAACTATTGGCTTCCATCTGTTGCTCCCTAAATGGTATACCTGAAACACTGATGACACAACAAGTCATAAACCTCGGCAACGATGGGTCCAAAGGGCCGACGTTTCGGGCCGACTTTTCACATCAGATGACCCCAGATGCGACCGCCGAAGAGTAAAACGCGTTGAACTGGGAGCATTGCCAACTATTGAGGTTTGAAGTTGTAATGAAAAATGTAGATAATCTATGGTAACTTATGTTTAATTTAGATTATATGCAGTACCTTCTGTTTAACTGTGTCCGTCCATACATGACTAGGCCATGTCCCACCAGTCATTAGCTGGGAATTATCAAGGTCCCATGAAGCATCGGTGAGGGTACGAAGTTGGGACATGGGACCAATACCTTTGGTTTTCTGGGTCGGTCCAAGTCATCTACCATCAATCCTTCACCTCACTGAGATGTTCGGCAACATGTGACTCAGAGTTTTTGTTCGCTCATCCATCATTTCACCCTATTTTGGAACTGATCCATCATTTGGCTCCATAGCCCACGCCAGTGTTTTGCCGCCACACCGTTTGCGGTCGGGGACGCCTGGCTTGGGGATTTGGTCGCCGAGCTTCGACCTTTCAAATGTCATGCCCCATGTCTGCCATGTTCCCTGCTCTAGATCGTGCTTTTTGGTGCTCTCCTTCGTGCCAAAAACCGTGCTCTAGATCGTGCTTTTGGTGCTCTCCTTCGTGCCACACATCGTGCTTTTTGGTGCTTTCCCTCGTGCCAAAAATCGTGCTCTAGATCGTGCTCGGTGTTACAGCTATTAGGCTTGTGTCAATGTATACATAATTGGTTTACCTGTTTTTTTCCGACAAGACCCGGTGGGCAAGAGAACGGTATTTTCATGGCGTGCATGTCACCGAACGGGAGGCTCACAGGTCTCCAGTCTCAGTTATCGAATATCCTCCGCACTTGTGGATTTCACCGATAGTTTCACGGTTCAACGTACAGACCCTGAAGCAGTTCTGATTATGATCTGATTATGTGCAATGAAACGGTTTTTGGTCAGTTCTGGGATTATAGGATTCGGATCTGGTGAAAAGCTTCAACATCTATATTGGAACATCGATAGATTTTGCGAGTTTCGTTTCATGTTCCCAGGGAACCCGGCGGCCCAGTGGCGCGGTGAAGATGGGACAAAAACCCATGGTTTCAATGACCAACATACTTCCCAAGTAGACCAAGCCAGTGGTCTGCTAAATTCCATAGATGGTGATTCCCCATTAACATTCATGATACCCTCCGGTAATCAAACGTGGCACTGGGAAATACCCTGGAAATGGAGGTTTGCAGCTGGGAAAATCATCGAACTAAATTGGGAATTGTCCAGCTAGCCATGTTTGATTACCCCACGGTATACAAATATATATATATATATATACACGTTATATATTATGTTGGAAATCCCGTTAAACCATATTAGATCCATTTAAATCCCATGATATTCCATTAAACATCCCATTTTCGCCGGGTCAACCAATCCATTTCTCCTTGAGATTTCAGGTGCTGCCGGTGGCACACTGTTTTCGCCCACATGAGGCGGAAGATTTTTTTGGCAAACCCCTTAAAAAGATGGAGATGGTGGTTCCATTCAAAAACAGTACCCTCTGGTTATGTCAAAATAGCTATTGAAAATGACCATTTATAGTGAGTTTTCCCATTAAAAATGGTGATTTTCCAGTTCGCTATGTTAAATTACCAGAGGGTAAACGAAACCTTTTCTATTTTTTGGGGTTTACTATATATACATATGGAATCTAACAAAGAAATCGTTCAATAAACAATTTACTCTCCACTGAATGAACATGTGGAAAATTCGCCACGTAGAAAGTAATTCATTTTCGACCGGATATGAACCATAGATTTCCATTTTGTTTTCAAGAATTACCAGAGGGTATCCAAAGAAAACGAGCATTTGTGGTTGAGCCGCTCAATTTATGGCCATAAAAGGGTTGGACATATTTGGATGTGCATCCCACTTGCTTTTTGGTGAACCACCATGATTTTTTCCAGTACGACAGCCTCTATTTTTCCGTGCATCGTCCGTGACAACGATAGCCTACTATAGCCAATTAGACTAAACGATTCGCAGGATACACAACTGGTTGGCGGTTTTAAATATTTTTTATTTTCCATCATATATGGTATAATCCTTCCCATTGACTAATATGTTTCAAGATAGTTAAAACCACCAACCAGACAAGTATAATAGTCACAACGTGGGGGTCATCTATATCCCACAGCCCTGGCTCATTAGGATCAAACTCACATCCTGGCAATGGAAATCCCTGGATTTTACCGATGATTTCCCATCAATGTGGGTATAATGTGGGTAGACGGGATCTCCAGATTGTGAGAGGCTCCGCTTTGTGAAGTTGCCCATGTCATGTCTGAAAGTGTCTCAAACTTGGGAACCTTCCCAATGCCACAAGGGTAGAGTCACAAGGCCTCATCGCTCAAATATCACACCGGTATCGGGTCATGTTTCAAGTGTCACGGTGTTTTCACGTTTCAAGCTCTCACAAGTTTGGATTGGCAGTGCTATGATACCTCACAATTTTCGTGATTTCACGGGTCACAAGACACAGGCCTCTGCCACAATCCAAGTTTCTTGCTCCCCTGAAATCGAACGGATTCAACAAAACTATGTCGTCCGATTTTTGTGTCATTTTTACTGCGAAAATTATCTTCCAAACTCTTTTTCCAAAGGTGGTTCCATACCATTTTAAGAATGGATTCAAATTCATCCTCCCGTCCAATTTCAATTTCTCCGTCCAATTTGTGAGGTTTTCAAACCATTTGAACGGAGTCAAGTTCTCGTAAAGTAATCTTCCAAGGCCTTTTTATGCGTATAAACATATATGTACATGGGGGTCCGCGAAAAGATCGAAGAGTTTTCCCAGATTTCCAACAAATCTATGTTGGGTTGTTACAGATACGTTTAGATATCGAATTGATGTATATAACTGTTGGTTGAAGGTAGATTCTTTGGAATATGGGAGGCAGGTGTGTACCTGGATTGGGGCATCCTCAAATGCCGGAGCCAGGTTGGTGAATTTTCTGAGTTCTACACATATTCACCATAAGTTCACCATAAATTCATCAAAAATTCACCATAAATCCGAATGTTGTGTTGGTTGTAAAGCTAGTTCGTCAACGTTACCTGGTATTTTTATCGACGACGCATCAATCCTCAAAGGACTGTGGCCCATGCTGCTGAAATCCCAAAAAATCAGGTGGAGCTGAGTCGTGTAACGAAGAAGGCAGCGGGGTCGGCGTTGGGTCATGTTGGGTTAGGGGAAGCATCATCTTGAAAGATGATAAAGGTTATCATAGGTTATCTATTAATGGTGTTTCATATATAGGTTCTTAAGCATTTTTAGATGAATCATCAAGAACATTTGGGCACGTGATTCTGAACAAGAGGAGTCCTCCCGAAGCGGCGGAATTTTTCTCTCAATTTTAGACCAGAGCAAAGAGAGCCAGCAGCAGATGTCATGGATTTCTTGTGGGAACATGTCATAGGAAATAGCACCCCAACTTGCAATTTTATCTTCGTAATCTGTATGGAACACCATCAAATTCGGGGGTCAGATACACCATGATACACCCATATTGTCATACGGTACCGGTCAGACTTGGGTGCCGCAAATGGTTTAAGATCCTAAAGTTTACGAAAAGCGCCCGTATCTGTGCGGTGCTTCTTCAAGTTGAAGCCATATTTAAAATCTGACCGTGCCATGTCCGGTGTCCGGTGCGTAGATATCCCGTAATCCCGGACCATATGTGTTTCATTGCTCCAGTGATCCTGATGAACGGATCATGAATTGGGAGGTGCCCCGGTGCCCCAACTTCGAGGGATTTAGATTACATATATTACATCATACTGGTTACATGTGCCCATTTTTGGTGGTGACACACCTCTTAGTCACCCAATTCACATAGACCCCAAGGAATCACCGTTTTTCAGGGCCATGAAGTGGACGAACGTGGCATGCCTCTTGCTGCAGGCCTGAAGAGAATTTACTGGGTCTGTGATGCCTACATCCAGTACTTGTAATGTGCTTAAAATCATGCCATTTTTACCACCCATGACTGGGAATGGTAAGTTTATACCACCTATAAAAATGGTGATTTTCCTGGGGGATAGTTTATGACATTGTTTTGCCCACATGGCATTTTATTGGATATTGCTGGGTGTATTTTACCTGTAGATTCCACAGATTTTTCACGGTACTGCTTTGGTAGCGGATCTAGTCATTTTGGGCAACATTGCGATTCCCTTTTTTTTATGCCAATTTGAGGTAGCCCTTTTTAGGACCCAATCATACATGTCTACATGTAAATAAATAAATATATAAATATATATACTTGTACATATAATGTATATAAATATATATACTTGTACATATAATGTATATATATATACATACTGCTGACTGATCCAATTTTTGTCGTTGAAGTCTGTTGACGTCTTGACAGTTGAGTCCCAAGAGATTTTCTGCTGCTTCGACCTCACAACGAGTCTCACCATGGAATTGCTGCAGAAGAACAACGAAACCAACATGAGCCACTAAAAATACCCTGGTGAATTTTGAATTGATTGCTATAAATGATTTAATAGCTGGTTTACCCATTGTAGGGAAAGCTATCAACCAACTAGTATAATGAGATGGGAAAACGGGGTACTTTTAATGGCTCACATGTTTAACATGGAGAGAAGTCTGAACATGGCCCTGATCCAAGTAGTCTCCAGAACATTTGTTCTTTTGGTTCTTAGTATCCCCATTGTTGATCGTTGGTGATCAATGAACCTGAAGTTAGTGAACCTCAAACACATCTGGCAGTTTTTACGTTCATTTGTTATGATTGTGGTCTGATCTAATTTTTCCAGACCTGTTTCAAGCACCGATCGGGCCGATCGGCTGATGATTTTCAGGATCTGACATCTCGAAGTCACGACTCTTTGGGTTATTCAATGACTTGCCCCAATCCTCTCGAGACACTACTGAGCGAGTCTAGGATCTCCGAAATTGATTTGCAACTTGAGAATTCCATCATGTAATATACAATATCGACAAGGTGGTGCCTTGTATTATAAGTGGCCTTATAATCCTCATGATAGTTTTTATATATCTCTATCGTAACTCTATATCGTAGTGACGCGCGCAGACGGGCAGACAACAGCGCCAGGCTGTCTGCAACGATGCCCTACAGGTGGATCCTGGTGTCATTTTTTGGATCAGGAGTTTCTACAGATGTTCTGAACATCTCTGGATTCCATGATGGTTAATGATGGTTTAATATGGTTTTATAGGGATGATAATGGGATAATGATGGGACAAGTGATATCAAAATAACTACTGTTGGTGGTTTCAACCATGAATGTTATTTTCCATTTCACATTTGGGATAAATAATCCTTCCCAACTGACGAACTCCATCATTTTTCAGAGGGGTAGGTATACCACCAACCAATTATAGAATTGATAGCGCTACTGATTTTTTCAGGAGCAGATTATCATGCATTACATATTCATTACAACAAATTCCTCCAATTTGAGACCCAAACATGATGAGATCAAATCTCAGTGGAGGCTCTTCCATCGGACTTGGAAAAGATGCTGATTCCGCTGCCGTTGCAAGTCTACCTGGGCAACCACAGCATCGGTGAGGTACGACTTGAAACGTGGCGGAACTTCTTGGGTTGAGAACTTGCGGAATTTGTGTATATAATTATATATAATTATATAAGTATATATACTTGATGGCTCATCCCACTTAGTAAGTGGGTTATAACCCCAGTTGTAAGTGGATTAACCCTACTTATCCCATTTATAACTGGGGTTATAACCCACTTACTAAGTGGGATGAACCATCAAGTATATATACTTATAATTATATAGATCGTGTCGCAAAGCCATAAACCATCCCTGAGACTGGGATAAATGGGTGCACGACTTACCATGGGTGGTGAAATCATCCCCGTTTATGGTAGTTTATGGAGGGCCATCTCAGTAGGAGAGTCATCCTGTGCCATTTTCACGGGTCACGGTCAGCGATATGTTTGTGAATTGTATGGGTCCTGTGGGCATTGCCATGCAGGCTTTGCAGGGCATGGAACTTGAGACGAAAAAGACGGTGTTCAGTAAAATCCGCTGACCGGAAAAACTCTGAACATGTGGATTCTCACTTTGCTGAATATGTGATATGTGTTGCCAACCTTCACCTGGCCCGAAACGATAAAAGCAAAATCCAGGACGCCTCCATTTGAGTCATGCCTTGAATGATGCATCCGTGGTCGCAAGGCTATCCACCCTAAACAGAGGAATCCACCCAAAAAGTCGGGTTTCTGCGGTGGAATCTTGGGGGAATCTCAAGGATTTCACCTGTCGCGATGGCAGGTGATCGAAACCTTGGAAGATGGAGTTGGGGCCCCGAGTTGGGCCTTGGGGCCCCCTGGGTCACGGCGCTTCAAAATCTCCGTTGATTGATGACTATGGGCAATGATTTTGCAATCACTGAATATATCATATTATTGGGGAATCACCACAATCCAATGGGAATCCCGTTATAAAAAGCAGCCATCAATTTTTCAGGGTACCCTATTTTTGGACGAAGCGTTCGATGTTGTCATGGTAAACAGGGCAGATGACTACACCACATAAACCAATCAAGGCAGTATGTAATACCATCTGGTTATGACATTCACAGTTCGCCATGGAAAATCCACCCATTTTTAAGAACCGTAAACCATCTATTTCTATGGGCCATCTATACCATGGCTATGTTAGTCATAACCAGAGGGTAGATGGACTTATACTGTAGACATGAGGGAATTGATCCATGAAAGTTGGGAATTAAGTACCAAAAATGAGGTTTGAACAATCAATGGGATAGAGCCAGAAGTGGGTGGTGGGTTCTGGATTTATGCTTTTTAAACACAAATCCGAACAAGAATCCATTGACATGATAATCCGAATTGGCCCACTTGGGCCGTTTCGGCTCGATTCATTCCCCCAGACCACACCATTTTTTCCAGCCAACTCGCAGTTGAGGTGTGTTGGTGGCAGTTGGCAACCCCATTTTTGTTTGGAATCCGCATTCCATGCCGTCTTCGAACGTCCTTTCTCCCCAGCCTGGAAGTCTTGACGTGCACGTGTCCCCAGGATGTAGCGAAAGATGAGACGGAAACAGTGAAGGATGAGGTCCCACTGGTGATTCGTGGGCCTGGTATGGAGCCCCCATCAAACTTTCATCAAACCACAGCGGATGTGGATGTCTCATGATGTCTCTTTTTTTTCGCAAGTCGATCTGGGAATGTCACCCGTTTTAACGGGATTCCGCACAGGTTCAACAGGCTCAACCCAAGCAGAAGACCGACGGGAAGAGCAAGGTGATGCCGACGAGTCGACGGGTTGTGATGTTTTTTTTTTCAACATTTTGGGGGTGCAAAATGCAGACCCAGCCATTTTCTTGACCCCAATCCGGAAAGTCTCAAAAAGATCTTTGGTAAATACTGGCAATTTCATAGAAACTATAGAAACTAAAGTAACTAAAGATTCAAATCCCAGGTTTGGGGATGTTAACATGGACCAAATTTTGAAGCAACACATTTTGGGGATTGGTCCATACAATAAGTGTCGCATCCCCAATTCTGAGTATATACTGTAATAAAAACTTATCGCGACACCACGGCGCCATGACGCAAACTATGGTAACTATGGTTAGTATAGGGGATCAACTCAGAATGGGCCAACATTACTATTCAATGAGTTTTATTTTGTGGATGTGAAAGTCGTGAAAAAAAAAGGTTTCGTTCAGTAGCACACTGTTTTTCACGCTGGCCGGGAGACTTCCGGCAGCCGCCAGCAATTAGGAGGCACCCGCCTTGAATAAAATCATAAAGGTGGGTCTGACAATTTAGGGGCAACCCCCATGAATTGATGGCAATTTTGGGGTTAATCCGCCATAATTTCCGACTCAGCGATGTGTTTTTTTGGGTTTCGTGCAGCACAGACGTTCGTCTTCATGATCTGAAGATGGGCCCCCCCATTTCCGCGACTGAAACACTCCAAGAATCTGAAAGAATCTCAAAGACTGAAAGGTGAAATCACAAGGTTTTCATGGATTTCCAGATTCCAATTTGCAGGGCGTTTATTGAAACTCAAACAGAGACGGACTTGTCCAGTCAGGCATCAGATAGGTATGAAGAGATGTCCCAACCCTTTGAGCTGAGGCAATCGCACCAAAGAATCCTTCCATCGAGGCTGATTCTTTGGGCGTTGATCGTCTCTTGAAGCGCGGGAAGCTCCGGCGTTTTAAATGAACACAGCTGAATTCAATTCGGCTTGGCTCAAGTGAGGGAATTTTGTTCAATGAAAGACGCCAATTTATCCACTTCTTTTTTGGATCTTCCTAGCTAATTTAAAACCTCATCTCAGGGTAACGTGTTGTGATTCCGCCAAGTCGCAAGGAATTTTAATGACAAGGCGATGCGGTGAACACTATGAAATCGTATCCACACGGAAAGACTTTTTGGCATTGTCTATTGGCTTCTGCTGAAAATGAAGGGTTTACTTGATGCAACACCCGAAGAAACTCTTGTGTTTCCCATGTCTCCAAAACAGTTCATATCTCAACAGGCTACCTGGTAACATCGCTGGCTGTTATATGTCTCCAACTCCCCACTAGGTATCTGAATGGGGATTGTTTATCAGAGCATACTTCTTTTGGGCCACAATCTCACAATGTTTGGACTGCAATGGAATCCCCTGAGCTGCGTTCATGTTGTACAATCGTGATGAAATATATGACTATATAATACTATATACATAACTAACTACTAAGTATCACCTGTTTACTATCAATGAATCAATACGTGCCTATTTTTTCCTATGAACTATTCACTATCATCTCCCTATCTCGATGGCAGGTGGACAGTCCGTCCGGGCACTCAGTGACCGTGGTTATTTCATGGGAAATCTGAGGATTTTCCCCATGGCTTTTCGCCAGGGATTTTTACGTCTTGGGAGTGATTTTTGGATGGGAATTGAACTCAGTGAATGGTGATTCAAGTATCAATCAACGAGTATAAATTATACAGGTGTTTTAATGATGCACTGAATATCATCCAGGCAATTTTCATGGGGAATTTCATGAATTTCATATTTTTGTTGCCCCCTTTAGTGGTTATTTTTGATGGAGATAACAACATCACTGTGATGTCATCAAAAACCATTGTTTGTATATTGGCAATTTCCAAATGGCCGAACTTTTCAGCAGCCCGGGGTTTTTGGATGTTTTTGGAGGGGTCGTGACCCTTTACTGTCTTGCCGCGGCTAGCCGGTTTCCAAGTGGTTTTTGGCGAATGAGCGATGAGTGACTCATGATGAGTGCAACAGCTGGACAGCTGGCGTGCAGTTCCATTTTACTATGATTTTCCGACATTTGGTTGCGGGCACCAACAACCAGCAACCATCAACAAGAATTGCTTGGGAAGCTCCAGCAATTTCTGGAAGTGATGATAACTGATTTTCTGGATATGAATGGAAGCTCTAAACCATCCGTGGTCCACCTCCCAAAAAGAGGTGGACACAAGGTGGACACAAATCGCAACCACCTGAGGTTGTTGAAGTCTGCCAGTGAAGAGGTCAAAGCACAGGCCTGCGAAACCCAGAGGGCAATTTTTGTGGGAGGGTATGAGTACAATAGTTGGAGTAATTGCATGTAAAGACTATATTTGAAGTACTACATACTACAAAAATGTAGAACCCTCCTCATACCTGTTTGATGCTTCAAAGACTATGGGTGCATGACCAATCAACACAAGGAGAAGACAGAGGTTTTATGAAGCATATTGCAGGCTCTCATTCAGCGGGGGATGTATTGATGTATGGAACATGTGGTTGTTGACCACTCATGAATGGACAATACACAATTTGTGAACGTCGGCATATCAAGTCAAGTGACACTGGTGGCATGCCATGGCATTCCCATGTTTACCATGGGACAGGTGACTGATTCGCAGCGTTCTGCGACGGATAGATATGGATAGATAATGAACATCCAGGCAAATCTGAAGATACGGGTGCAAGTCGTGTCATATATCAGCGTCTCTCGGCTTCGTTGACCCGAAATTTCTGGGTGGGTTTGATCGATCCCCAGGTCCCCCATGGATCCTGGTGAAATCCCCCACTGCAACTGCCGCCCAGTTTCTGGTGAAGATTTCCCGCTCCCAGGTGGAGCACGGGGTAAAGAAAGCCGTGAAGGAAGGGCTGGCAGAGATGGAGGCGATCCGTTTTTCCGAAACGCAACGGACAGTGTTTGGAGTTTTGAGTTACCCTCTAGTTAACTCTAGTAATCAAATGTGGCAATGGAACATCTCCTATAAATGGCTGTTTATAGCTTGGAAAAATATCTAATAATTTTGGGAATTTTCGATTGCTGCGTTTGATTTACCCGGGTTTTTTTATTCTTGGGGCACATGGGGGGATTCGAAGCAACAGAGGTGGTGGTTTTAGGTTAACAAAAAAGGGATTTGACAAACAGGAACGGGTCTTTCGGCCAACGCACATAAAAATTTAAGCCATACCTATGGAGACTTTTGTTGACAAATCTTGAAAATTGGGAAGTGTTCGACGAGATAATCACCCCGTGCCATCTCAATTCCAAGAGTTTCTCAAGAAGATTGGCATTGAACACACGAACCTTTGGAGGTTTCCCAAAATGGGGGTGCCCCCAAATCAGCCAAACTATATATATATATATACCATTTTAGTATTGAAACCCATGGTTTTGGGGATATTTTAAGAAACCTCCAAATGAAGTCAATACTTGGACTTTGCCCTGACCACCTTGAAGACTTGGCCATGAGAAACAGGATGACATGGGAAGGGAAGCGACGAACATAGTGAGGTCATTGGGGTGGATCTTAGAAACCCTTTGTATAGGTCATCATTTGATGCCTTCTTTGGCCTATTTCGGACAATTTTAGATCATTTTTTTTCTTGGTATATGATGCAAGTTTTGTATAGTTTTGTCATGAAGGGTGGCCAAGTTGAGAGATGCAGACATTGATTTGGTGGTCACTGCCTGGGGATGGGGTGAACTTGGCCCTGCCTGAATTGGGCAGAGTTCTGTTTAGAAGGCTTTTTTAATATCCAAAAAACAAGGAGGCAAAGAACATGTTTAGACTCTTTTCCTTAAAACCATTTTTGTGTGTGTTTTTTCAAAACTTTTTCAAGTGAGTTTTCAGATGTTTTCAGTATTTTTAGGTTTGTTTAGTGTTGTGTAGGGGGAGTGAGGCCACCAGAAAAACCTATAGAAATAAAATGAAACCTTGTTTTCATTGGCAGTGAGATGTTCAGGGGGTGTCCATCAACAATGCACGAGTTTGCTGAGATCTTCAGACTGGAACAGAGCAGGGGCAGAAAATGATCGAAATATTCTGGGAATTTCGTGGAATTTAGATTTCTATAGTGGAATTTAATGGGTTTTAGATTTCCATATGTTTTTTTTTGTAGATATTGCAGTGCATTTTGCAAAGAACCTATGAAACGAAGAGGGTAACAAAGGGTTTGTATGAGTGGAGGGCTCTGAAAATAGGTTTCCCCAAAGACACGGGTTCTAATCCAGTTTCATTCTTAATGACAATGGCCATTGTATGCAGACCAACCTATCTATCCAACGTATAATTGACATTTATTGACAACATTTTCCATTCTCTCTCTATCTCTCTCTTTGTATATGCACATATATATATATATGCTGTGCATGCGGCGGCACGAGAAAGCCTCATATGCCTGTGAAAAAATATTATATATATATATATCACCACAAAAAACACATTTTACAACCCGGTGGATTGATCGTTGAGTCGATTTTTCAACTTTCCCCACTCGGAATGGTGGACCAAGGAAGCTGCCAAGGAGGCGCAACAGAAGTGGGTTCGGAAGCCCGGGCGCCTCGCGACCGGGATTGACCCGGTCGGGGATATCCGATCTTGGAAAATCATTGGAAAATCATGGAAAATCATGAGGACATTGGGGTTTAAACTGTTTGGAAAGCCGTTTTCTCTTGATTTTTTTGAAGTGCTGGACGTTAAGTTTGTTAAGTTTCATGAGAAGAATCATGGACGTTCACGAAATCGTGAGACTAGTCATAAGGGCGGGCTTTCATTTTCGGAGGTGTAGTATGAAAACATGGATAGAACTGGGTCACACTTCAGTACCGAAAAAAACCTGGATGTTTGACTACTAAAACATAGCCAGTCTATTTGTGGTTCCAAAGGTTAAACCAGCCCTGGCAAGCCCGCCTGGCAATGGAAAATTCTTCCTCTGTGAATCTCCTGTTCAAGTGACCCCATCGAGCCATGTTTGTTGTTCATGCTGCATGGATTAATTTGGATTTGCATCCCAGTAGCAAGACAAGATACCGTCCTGTCAACATGGATGTGGGTTTAACCCACCATTTGTAGATCACTTTCCTAGAGAGACCATTGGTTTTCCACTGCTATGTCAGTTTACTGGTACGTCATAGCTTAACCATGGTTATCGTCGCAGGTCAGTGAGGCAACGGTGGTGGCCCTAGAAGACCAAGCGCGCCTGAAGAAGGCCTGGAAGACCCAGAGAACAACGTGGAAAATGGTGGGATTCAGCAGGGACTTAGTAGATTCAAGCTATAGAAATTGTGGGTTTAACCCGATTTAACCAGTGAACATAGAGATGTAACATGATATGATCTAACATTATAAATGATATACCAATATATTAAACAATCAAGGTGATAGGATTTTGAATCACTCATCTGCTACAATTCTGGATGCACAACAGACTGCCGTTTTCTTAGATCTGAATTAGGCAGCAACATCCATCGATCTGATGGACATTGGCTGAAGACTGCGAAATTATGAAGAATGAATGGGTCGATTGCCAATAAAGAGTAGGATAGCTATGTATGTGTGTATGTAGGTATAGACTTGTGTATGTATGTATGTATGTAATGTAATGTAATGTAATGTAATGTAATGTAATGTAATGTAATGTAATGTAATGTATGTATGTATGTATGTAATGCAATGCAATGCAATGCAATGCAATGCAATGCAATGCAATGTAATGTAATGTAATGCAATGCAATGCAATGCAATGCAATGCAATGTAATGCAATGTAATGTAATGTAATGTATGTATGTATGTATATATATATATATATGCATGCGTATATGTATATATATATACGACATCAGAATGAATCAATGCTTGATATATCTCTCTAGCTGCTGAAGTGGATGGTTATCTCAAAATCACCATGAAATCCAATGGTACATCATCATTTTCCCTTGAAGCATTGCCATAGATTGAGGCCCATGACGTCACGACAACCGTCACGACCGTCCTGTCGTCAGGCCATAGCGCTGGATTTGGACCAGGTGACCTCCAAAGTGAAGGCGCGGATCATGGAGGGTACGGGTACCCTCAGCCGGGTAACATGGCTGGAAAATCCATGGTTTTTCTGATTTTCCCAGCTCTAAACCTGGTAACCTCCATTGAGTTCGAGGATTTTCCAGCCAGCCATGTTTGATTTCCGGAGGGTAGATTGGGGAGAACGTGGTAGCTGCTAGCTGGTAGGATTCTTGTTTTATGCCCAGATTTTGCCCGGGTGACCTCTATGTGACTCCTATGATTCTCGTGGCTATCACTCCCAGAGCTGAGGGACTTGGGGACAAGACTTACAGGACCCCCTCCATAGAAACGAAGAAGTTTTGGATGGGAACATGGTGGTTGCTGTAGATTTTTAACATGTTTTTTCTAGATATGCACCCAGTGAGGGTCATATTCCATGCTTCTTCCCTGTTGACCGGATATGAGTTGGACCCGACTGGACACGACTGCAAAGACTCGCTGGTAAAAGACCTCACCACTGATGTTAGGATTGGGGAAATTGAAACATCCAATGGCCGAACTCATATTCTTCTATGATGATTAGTGACATATTATCATATCAATCATCCATTTCAATATGTCATATATGGTTCGGGAAATATTATATATTGAAATTCTTCTCAGATGAGTGTGACAGCTTGCGAAATTCTATCTTCGAGGAACGTTTTTTTCAACCGTGGGCAATACATTTGCGGGACTTTTTTTGGGCTCAACGTTGTTTTTTATGGCACTGAACACTGCAGGGATGCGCTTTTTAATGCGCAAAAGACCCAGTCAAGGCCACCCAGATTGCTGAAAACCTAACATTGGTCATAGATTTATATCGATTTCGTCACGATTCTGCTCTTGATTCTTGGTCTCCATTGTTGATAGGTCAAAGTCCCATTTTTGTTGATGAAGTCTCGGTTTCTCGCCTCAGATCCCCCATTATCCTATGAATTCATCTGAAAAATCATAGGATAATGGGTTATTCATAGAATTCATGAAAAAGTCATTCTCAGATCCTCAGATTCCTGAAATTTGATGCTGGAAAACACCCAGAGAATCACCAGTTACGCAAGACCTCGGTTCCCCACACGCATGGCATGTGTCCAACAGAGCCATGGCGTCATGTGGCTCGGAGGCGCACATGGAGAGCTTTGAGACATCCAAAATGCGGTCATTCCCGTTTCTATAATATATACATAATATGTAAGGGGTGTGTGACCATATATATATAATATAATAAATACATATCATATAATATATATATATATATCTATTATAAATATATACAAATATATACATATATATATAATATATATAATATAATATATATATATATATATAATATATTAGTATATAATATATAATATATAAAATTATATAATATATCATATATGATAATATATATATAATGTAATATATGATATATAAT
>Ga0126342_10007830_pt1 | contig 19110 bp, 12 predicted proteins | sample Cyp1metagenome_FD_92528 | JGI IMG/M metagenome (GOLD analysis project Ga0126342, IMG submission 92528) | Coral microbial communities from Lord Howe Island, Old Settlement Bay, Australia - Cyphastrea 1 metagenome | ecosystem: Host-associated > Invertebrates > Cnidaria > Coral ... | reverse complement strand
CATACCGTTGGGAAACCAGGACCTTTGAGGAGGGGAAAAAGAAAGCACCTTTGATACAGGGAGGAGGGTTGAGACAGGCACATACCATTGAGAAGGTAGAAAACCCTTCATCCAGACTTTTGAAATATCATTCAATGACAGGCTGATAATCTCCCAATTGGTTGTACCCGCTTCTTTGTTCTGCACTTTGAAACTGTTGGGATTACACAGTGACGCAATTAATTACACACCAGCCGCAATAATACCTATAAAAATTGTCCCGGCAAGAGACCCCAAACAGCGTGGGCGGAATTTAAAAAGATCATGTATTATAATGTTGGTGAGGATGTTAATGCTGTTGATAATGTTGAAGAAGATATTGATGATGATGATGATGATGATGATGAGAATGAGAGGAAGATTATGATGTGGATGTTGAGGAGGAGGAGGAGGAAGAAGAAGATGATGGTGTTGAGGAGGGTGATGTTGAGGAGGAAGACCGATCCCAAGACCGGGAAGCACACTTTGTGCGAGCCTGCGCAGTCCAAATTTACACGGACATTTCACAAGAGCCATTGTGTGTGGAAATTGACAGGGAAAATGCCGGACGCCAAGCCCGCGACACCCGCTTTGTGGGAGCCTGCGCAGTCGAAATGCATGTCAGAAGAAGCATTTTGTGCAGAAATTTGCGGTGAAAATGCCGGACGCTTCTCCCGCGGCCAGCGTTTTGTGCGAGCCTGCGCAGTCGAAATGCACATGGACATGTCACAGGAGGCATTTTGTGTGGAAATTGACGGAAAATGCCAAATGCCCCGGATACCACCTCGATCGAACACCGGACCTTAACACCTACCGTAAGAACCCCTCAGTGTGGACACGCTGTTTGGGTCCTGGGGAATCATCCCCAAATCCGGGCTTTGGTTTTCCTGACTTCTGGAGAAACTGAAACTGCCAGCTGCCAGTCTCCCTGCATGGCCTTAGCAGCTGCAGGTGCTGTCTGGTACCAGGTGGCAGTGTAGTGCAACGTTGCAGTAATACTGGTCCTTGGATGGGACAGCGCCGCGAGCCGTTTCCGGGATCTTCAGCATGACAACGACCACCACCACCACCGGCCACAGCAGCCGCACCAGCACCAGCACCACCACCAAAAACAAAAGTAACTACCATCTACTTCAACCCTTTCAATTGCCCCCGAGTTGGGGACTGACTTTCTGATCAACTACATTTTCCCGCGAGCCTGCCGGTGCACTGTCAATAGATCATGAGATCCATGAGTTTTATAAGAGATCCCCACAGGAGATCTCTGTGAGAGATTTTCGAAGTAAGATCTTTGTTCAAGTTCTCTACAAAAGATCTCTGAGCAGGATCTCTGTTCTCTTCACCAGTTCTCTGTACAAGATCTCTATAAGAGGTCTCCTGGCAATGTCTCTGTACAGGATCTCTATAGCAGCCCTGTTGACGGGATCTCTGTAAGAGACCTCTTGACAAGATCTCTGCAACAGGTCTCTGTACAAGATTTCCATAAGAGGACATAAGAGGTGTCCTGGCAAGATTTCTGTACAAGATCTCTTTAAGAGGTCTCTTGGCAAGATCTCTGTGCAAGCTCCCTATAAGAGATCTCTTGGCAAGATCTCTGTACAAGCTCCCTATGAGAGGTCTCTTGGCAAGATCTCTTGAAGAGATCTCTGTACAAGCTTTCTATAAGAGCTCCGTTGACAAGATCTCTGTAAGAGACCTCTTGGCAAGATCTTTGTACAACATTTTTGCTAAGAGCTCTCTGTACAAGATCTCTTTGAGAGGTCTCCGTGGCAAGGTCTCTGTATGCAATTTTGGTGGTCAGCGTTCTGCTCTAAAATTGTGTGTGATGCGTTTCAGGCCTTCGTGTATGTGACTCAGCCTTTCCCAGCAAATTAAATCCAATTCATATATCCAGCGAATGGATGCGAATGGCACCATGGCAATTGATCGCATCTAGGGCGTCGGCATTGGACCTCCAGGTGCCATCGGCCAACTTTCAGCGATCTATACGCAGCTCGTTGTAGTCCTAGCTATCGGATAAGATTGATATCTCCCAAATTTCTCAAACTATCTCAAACAAACGGATGTGGTGCTGATTGTATTCATATACACTATCTGACTCTATATATATATGTATATATATATATATATACGTATTTCGTTTCGGTGCATTGTGGTTGGATTTGGTGTTTGAACCAGGACCTTTGACTGTTTCGAGGTTGTGCTAAGCTGGCTCTTTAGTTACTTTAGTTTATTCCACATCTAGATTTGTCCTTACAAATAAAGCACCCGAAAATCCTGTTGTCCTTCACCATCTTTAAAAAAGTCAGAAATCTCGACCGTCATTTTCCAGGCAAATTTATAGCCTTCCAGCACCATCCTATTCGCTCAAGTTCCAAGTTTCACCACGCCACCGAAGGCCGATTCTTTCAGGGCTGAAAAAGCGGCCCGACACATGTTGAAGGTGCCAAGGGTGTCGATCTCCATAACCTGGACATTCTGCTGGAGGGATATCCATTACTCCAATGATTGAATGGTTTGGAAGACCATGGTGCCCAGTCAAATTGTCATATTCAAACTGGAGTACTCACAAATTTTAGATACAAACAGTTGAAAAAAACGGAACTACAAAATACTACAAATATATTTGGGGGTGCAAACCACCATGGTTTCCTTCAACATAAACCATTGAATCACCATTTTTCAAGACTGGGTCAAGCCATTGGTGTCCATTCGTGTCAATCGCCAAGGATGTCCCCTGACATGGGAAAAATTGAAAGGGGATGGCTAAGCACACCATGTGCTTTCCAAAATGTAATAATTACACCTCTCGATTCTGGTGTGCGAAATGGGGGTTTGCCATGGCTTCGTCGTCTGTTACTGTCATCCACAAACCGGGAAAGGGACATGACATGAGTGAAATGACATAATCAGATTGTATGGCTGTGAGTCGGATGATACCAACAAAACATCGCACAGGTCCAGAGTCCTCACATGTCCACAGCGTCAAGAAACAGCTTTGAACCCGTTGCTCGATATCTCTTCTGCAGCCGCCAGAAAGTTGCCTGGTGGCTGATGCCGAAAATATGTTTACACACACCTGTGATGTTTGGAGCAAAATTCACTGCTTTAATTTTATAGTATCCCCCCCAAAAAAAAACTTTTACCAGTCAAATGTTTTTTCCCCACCTGCCAGATAGATGCCAAATAGAATGTCAGAATATATGTCAGGTAGAATGTCAGAATATATGTCAGAATATATGTCAGATAGAATGCCAAATAGAATGCCAAATAGAATGTCACACAGAATGTGAAATAGAATGCCAAATAGAATGTAAGATAGAATGGCGGAGTATATGCCAAATATAATGCCAGAAAGAATGTCAGAATAGGATCACTCGAAGTAAACTATTTTTTTGTGGTTGCCAAAAAGGGAAACCGAAATGTCGAAGCAAAGTAGATTGGGCACCAGGTGCTGGTGACTGGCCATCAATGAATCACCTTGACACCGATAATTTGCCGAAAATTGATAAATTGCGGCCCTATCCATGTTTGAGTCCGTCACATCTATGGTTTCCGGGTCCAGGTCCTGTACTACAGCTGCGTGCTGCTCACTGCTGATGCTGATTGGTTATGAAGTAAAATGCTGGAGTTAACCTTCCATCAAATTGATCAGATCACATTTGTCACGATTTCTCGTGAAGCATCACATCAAAACAAATACTTTCATGTACCCTCTGGTAATTTAACATAGCTATTGAAAATGGCCATTTATAGTTGATTTTCCCATTAAAAATGGTGATTTCCAATAGCTATGTTAGTTTACCAGAGGGTACGATCATGTGCCTGTCATTCTTCAAAGAGAATCTTTCTCAACATGCTGAGGGTTACCATGACCAAAATATCATTCACCATAGTCATCCACCATGATCATCCATCCGGGATTACACACAGACCCTGAGCTTTGCCCAAGCTAACAAACACATTATGTTATCAAACATGTTATGGACATGGACAATACAAGTAAAGGTTTACATTGGGGATAGGGTTAGGGTTTAGGATTGACCATGGATCATCGTAATAGTAATGATTATCATCATCAACATCATCATAATAGTAATGATTATCATCAGCAGCAGCAACAGCATCAGCATTGTCCAAACGCTTATTGGAGAAGAATCAAAACTACCCGCCCGCCCCCATGGAACAATACAATAAAGCTGTTGGGGTTTATGTTAAGTGTAGGGTTTAGGGTTTAAGGTTGACCATGATCACCATGATCATCGCCACCATCAGCAGCATCGTTCAAACACTCATTGAGAGTCCAGGCAAAATCTCAGGGTCACCCCCATTGTATGGTCCCAAATATGTGGTTTGATCTCCTACTAAGCCATGGTTTTCGGGTGGTGTTTGACATTAGGGGGAAGGGATTGGATTATTACTCGGTATATCTGGGTGATTGGTAATATACGTACTATTTAATACATATTTGGGACCATACGATGGGGGTGTTGAATATTGGGGGAATGGGATTAATTAATTGGTCGCCCTATCCATTGACTACTGGGGGTTAGTCATATCAATATCCCATCATATCTCATCAATATCCCATGCAACCACGATTTCCAATGGTTACAGTAACCACCCAAAAACATATAAAAAGTGATTTCCTACTAAAATAATAATGAGTTACTTTTCTATCTGTTCGGGGATTCTTATACAGAAAAAATGGATAAATCAATCATCATTCATCATCATCCCCAAGTCATCACTATTATATAGGTAGGATGATGATTAGTAGGGGATACTGATATTGGATATTCATCCCAGGAAATCAATTAACGGTAATTAACGATCATCATCCCCTACTGTTGGATTTATGTATATACATATATATATATACGAGTATGTATATATATATATAATCACCTCTAATTAATTGAATATTCATCACTATTAAATAGGATGTTCATCATCCCCAACTCATCATTACAGTATTAGATAGGATGATGATTGGTAGAGGATGCTGATATTGGATATTCTTCATCCCCAACTCATCACTATTAATGACTATTAATGTGATTAATCACTATATATTTACAGTAATGTGATATCATCATCACTAATGATATTGGACTATGAAAATATATCAGCCACTCACATCGAATCGTCATTGATCCCCCCAGATGTCGCTCCTGCAGCGGCATTTACCAAGATATCCAGCGCACCATAGCTCTCCAGCGCCTTTTGGACTGCCCCATCGCAGTCCGCAGCGCTACGGACATCACCGGCGAAGCACCTGAAAAACCATAGCGTTTGAATGGGAAAATCACCTAGAAACGACGGGTTTTTAGTTGTTTTTAGTGGTTTTTAATGCATTTTAATGGTTGCTTTAATGGTTGTTCATGATGTTTGGTGGTGTTAATGTGAACATATGAATGGAAACTTAACCATGAAACCAGGATTGAAAAAACAAAAACAGGAAAAACAACTTCCCCCAGGTGATTTAACCCCTACTGAAACATGAGATAGTTGCACTATTATCTACTCAAACTCTCTCAAACTAAGGGATTCAAGTAGATAGATAGATTGGAGAAGCGAGATACATGGAACCACAAAATGGGGTCCGGCGGACCGGGTTTCTTGATGTTTCTATATAGGATATATGGCCCTATGGCCATGAACATATGCAGCATATGCCTGTTAAAATTCGGTGAAACCGGGAGATCCCGAGTTGTGAAGTGGTTGTTCTCTTGTGGCTGAGCCATGTTGAGCTAACGAAAAAAAAATGTGATCCAATATCAGCACCCCCAAGTATCTGAGTAATAGAACACACACAAATCTGAATATGTCCCCCCCAAAATATAAAAACAAACATGTGAAGGTTCTCATCTCAAAATATACTTATCCTACATATCAGAATGTGTTGGCTAAAGACAAGTCTAAAGATGTCCCGAGTCAACAAAAACGGTCTGTACTGTGGCTTGAATGGAGAGCACACTATTCTCTGAATTCCCATCATGGATGATTATGATCATAATGTTGTACAACCTCCGGTTGAATCATCAACCACGGTGCGCGGCGCTGATGTTTTGCTTGGCCAAAAGTTCAACTGCTTCTTCCAGAAAGGCCTTGCGCCGTCCCATCAAGAGGACACCTGGAGCACCAGGAGCGACCAAGTACCCCGCAAGAAATACTGTAAAATACATGCAGCCCAAATTCCAATGGTTTATCATCAGTTTCTCAATTGTTGAAAGCTATTTGGTGCTTAATTATTCCTCCTTCAACTCATAAATTACCTGCCAAATTGGACAAACAACAACTTTGTGAGTAGTTGAGGCTGTGAGCATATGCAGAAGTTCTTCCAACCTACAGTAATGCTTCGCCCATGTCCCTCGTACTTGGGTGCATTTCATCGCATTTCAAGCTTCCCTATGGATTGAGCATTTCTGGTTAGTGGCTGCCCGGCTGCCCCCGAAAAAATGATGGGTTTATTGGGACCATCATCCAAAGGATCCAACATTCAAAACCACCAAGAAACATTGCTCGTCAGAACATTCTCTGGTATGGAAACATGATACGAGAAAATGGCGACAAAAAATATCCTGGGACTTACTTTGTTGGTGGAGGAAGAAAATGATGCTGATGTTACAAAATGAAACATTGATGACACAGTATGTTGTCTTTTACGATGGTATCAAACTAGTGTACATATATTCTTCTCCATCTGAAAAAAAAACAAGATATTTGACATTCATACATATTCTATACAACGTTCTAGCACCTCCATAAATCTAAGATGGCTGCAAACTAGGGTCGCTTTTCTATGGCGCAGCTCTTGGGTTCAGATTTGGGGTCTAGCCCTATCCAAAAGCCACTGGTTCCAGGTTCTGAAAATATGCTACTCCAAATCCCATGGTTTATCAATGTTTATCATCTTCCAAACTGCGAAACAGACCTACTGGAGTATCCCCCATTGGACAAAAATTGACAAACTCGATTGGTACAATCACAATTATCCTTGCTGAAAAATCCACACTATGATGAAATGTACAATCACTACTTTCCCATATATTGTTGGTTTACCGGACATCCCAGTATATTCAAATATGATATTAATATGTATCTCATGTTTCCATTATGCAACTTCATTGACCCTCTGTCATCCCTTGAATACTGCTTGGTTGAGAACGGGATTCTAATTTATGACTTACAAATAATAACTTCAATTATATAACAAGCCAGTAGTATAGTCTCTCATAATCAACAACCCGTCGTTTATCAACTCAGCGTTATTTTTGATGATCAAAGCCCAAACAATACAAATAGTTAAAGTGATCCCATTAAACAAACAGCATACCATTGAATTTTAATGTGTCAATAATTCCCATAATCGATTTCAACCTATTGAAGGTAAATTAAAACTAGCATGAAATCTCAAGTCAATCAGATTCAATCTGATTCAATCCCAACATATTCCAACTAATTACGTACCATCCCAATGATGGCGCCCCAGTCCTTTACAGCCGTGGAGGGCCAGCTGTTTTGCCACTTCAAAACCGATTCCGCTGCCACCACCGGTGATCAGCGCCACACGCCCTGCGCCGCGGCAAAACATCTGGGCATATCTGGCATTGGCCACCCAAAATGTCTGGAAAATTCCGAGAAACAGCGGAGTAACATCAAAAATCTAGTGAACTGGAAGTTTCAAGGAGCTTTTGAAAGATTTGGACGCTGAACATGGATTCACATGGCTCGGTTATCGTTGCAGACGGGTTTGCTGGGGTGTCCCAAGCCCCCAAGGAATGGGATGTCACCCCGGGGACGAATCTGATCACCAGTTAATGTCTAACATGCTGAAGCCCTAGTCACCAGTTACTGCCATTCGGTTTGAGTTGGTTATCTACCCATCTTGCTCCCTTCGTAAAAACCGGGCCTTCCAGAACATCTGGCCGGAAGTAGCTCTGACTTTCCATGGCTGGTCGATTGTTTGGAGATTTAAACAAGGGAACAATGAAATGATATATAATATAGAACCAATGAAAATTGAGGTACATGAAGAGTCTTGATGAGTTTAGGAGTTTAGGGGGATATGTATAAATATATATATAGTATATAACCATTTATTGAAGGACATCAACAACTACGACCAGCAAAGGTTTTGGGCCGATATGGGCCGATGGCTACGCTGCAGTCGATCAGGAGCTTTACGAACGGATGTGCACCTCAGTGAGATTCAGAAAGTATTTACGAAAAGATACCAAGGGATCCCAAGGGGGTCTACTTTTTTTCGGAAGTTGGTTTCCTTGTTTTCGTGCCGGAAAGCGAAAATACAAGAAAAGTGCGAAAGAAGAGAAGCTGCACAAAGCAAGAAAGGGTAGGAATTCGGGATTTTTGTATCGAATAAGGGGGATGCAAAAATAATGCAATACACTATAGAATGATAAACTAAAATATGTTTGTAATTGACTAGAATACACTATAATACACTATAGTACACTTTAATACACTATGATACACTATGATACACTATAATACACCTAGAATACACCTAGAATGCACTAGAAAGCACTATAATACGCTATAATGGCACTATAATTCACCATAATACTATATAGTAGAATATACTATACATGATGTAATACAATGTAATACCAAAGAATGCAATATAAACATAATAGAGTATAATACAATAAAACACAATAAGATACAATACAATAACTATAATACAGGAAAAAAAACATTATGTTACACTATACCATACTACACGCTAGTACAATATGATAGAATACACTATGATATATAATATAAGATAATATAATAAAATGTAACATGATGTAGTCTAATCTAGCATGATACAATAGCATATAATATAATGCAATATAATACCATACAATATAATACACCAATATAATACACTACAATATGAATATATATAATATATATATATATATTGTAATATAATACAGTATAACATAATATAACATAGCATAATATAATATACTAAATACGAATATGACTATATTTTAAAAATGTATATATATATATATAAATATATGAAATATGAACTGATTTACATTAAACATACGTATAAAATTGTCTAAATTTCATATACAGTATATGATAAGGATGGTAATATATGTCAATACATGTATATATATATATACATATCATACACATACTTCATACTTATAGTATACATCATTTGGTATATCACCTAAAACAGCTGGGTTATACTGGGTTGTACCCTGGTAAGAACCACATACAAACTCGGATGCACATGGATTTTCCCACTGGGTATGTGTCAAAACCACGGTACCCTAATGAATCCATTCCCTGATCGGAGTTGCCATGTCCCAACATTCCACAGCCATTTGCTGGTTGAATATCAGTCAAACATATTCAATATCCATTGGTGTTGCTCAAATCCCGCATTTCGGCTGGTTGAATCCCAGCCGTGGTAGCCAGACAGTTCCAAAAAAACCTGGCACCAGCTGCTGAGTATCCAACCTAAGCCCAAGAACACCTGGTTTGCCACTGGCCACTGGGCCCTGATCCACGGCAAACGCATCAAGATTTTCTGCGGCTTGGTGATGGGGGGATATCAGCTAGTATTGGTCAAACCGCTTTTCTAAACAGTCATGGAAGTGGAAATTCCCCGTCAATAGAAGAATCAAACAAAACCAGCATGACATGGTTTTGGCTAAAGATTATTGAGCCCCATATTCGGCAGAGTAAATACAGTAACCAACAAGGTTGCTCCCATCACCCCAAATACAAAGCGCAAAAATGGCTAGATAGGCGAGGTAAAATGTCCGATTTGTTCACCCCTTGTGGCTATAGTTTACCTATTGGCTTGGAGCAACCCTGACTTAAATGGAGGTTGAATTTCCATGATCATTTATGTATAGGCCATTGGTTTTCCCATATATAACAACCAATCACTTGGATGATTTGGGGGTCCCACCATTTTCGGAAACGCGGCTTGCCGCGGCCTTTGGCATCGGCATGTGCGCACCTGGGAAAGCGACCACCATGGGAATGCAATCGTGCGCCAGAATCTATAATGACATATAATCTTATATATTTGTATAATACTATAATATACTATAATATATATATATAATTATATATATATATGTATACGTACCGTATTGGTCAATGTTGCTATTACACAGACATCAACTGGTTGGTGGTTTCAACCCCTCTGAAAAATATTAGTCAGTTGGGGTCACTATTCCCAATGTATGGAAAAATAAAAAATGTTCCAAACCACCAACCAGATAAATGTTGCTGTGGTTTGCTATGCATTAAAAAAAAAAAACTGGATATGTTCTGGAAAAAAAAAAAACACTGACTTAAAATCAGCCCATGTTGGCATAGTTACCCCACTCCAATGCCCATCATCCCAGTGACGTCTTCCAGGCTTTGGCGGCAATCTGGTTGACCAAAGGGGGTTGCAGGAACATGTTATGGCCATGGCAAACAAGATGCTTTTTTTGGTTCAATTCAAATAGAGGTTTCCTAAAATGGGGGGATCAACAAGTCACCATGTGTTCCAATACTAAGTAATGGTCTCATGACTGGGATGATTTGGGGGTACCCCCATATTAGGAAACCTCCAAATTCATGCATGTTTGCAGACTTGGTCAAATATTGTGAGAGAGTCTGTTCTTTCTGAGCATCAATCATGCAAGTTAGGGAACCATTGGCCAAGAACAAGGAAACATAAAGATACAGAACTGGTTGGTGGTGTCAACCACCGACCAAAAATATCACTTGGGATCCTCATCCCACATGGTGATTGCTGGCGGTTCGCCCCAATATGACTGGACGAATCAGGACGAATCCTACTTCCCCTATTGAATGAACTGGGCTTACGATGAAGTACTGGAGTGAACCACCCATTCTCCACAATTTTCATGGTTAAATCCCAAAATTCATGAACATTCTCCCAGTTGTCCCGATGTTTCATGGTGAAGTTCCAAAGTTCCCCCAGTTATCGTACCAGGATGTACCAGGACCCGGGTCGTTCGTTCGCACTTAGCCTCGCGCGCACACTGGAACACCAAGGCCTGCGGAACTCGCCTGACATTCAGAAGCTGCCGATGATTTGTTGATGCCATGAATGGGAAGCCTCACCCAAAAGATGAGTTGTTTACGGATGTTTTCACAAGGTTGCAGTCAAGATATGCCAAAATATGTTGAGATATGACATGTCAAGATATGTCAGAATATGTCAAGATGATTCAAGATGCTTATTCTCGAAAACTCGCATATTCTTCTCCAGGTAGAGGAACCTTGAATCCCAACTTGCGCTGAAGTTTCAAACAGTGATGCTAGGAGCATGCTAGGAGCATCTTGTGTCATGCTAGCACCTGTGTTTAGTTTGGCAGCCGCACACCTGATGGGTTTTCGCTATGAAGACATCAATTTGGAGATAAGCTAGAAACCCAAAATCATATGGTTGCACAAACATAAATGAAATGATGACAAACACATGTTGCGTCGATGGCTGCTAGCCGTCGAGTCTAGAACCTTCTCTGGACAGATCTAGAGTGTGGTGGAGCGTGGAGTGTTGTGGAGTGTGGAGTGTGGAGTGTAGCGCGTGGAGTGAGGAGTGAGGAGTGTGGAGTGAGGAGTGTGGTGTGTGTAGAGTGTAGAGTGTGGTGGAGTGTGGAGTGTTGTGGAGTGTGGAGTGTGGAGTGTGGAGTGTAGTGCTTGGAGTGAGGAGTGTGGAGTGTAAAGTGTGGAGTGTGGAGTGTGCAGTGGGTCAAGTGTGGCGTGTGCAGTGTGCAGTGTAGTGTGTGGAGTGTAAAACCGGGGTGATTTCCAGAGCCAACCGCTACAATTGAAAAATCTTGAAAACACGTGGAGGATGAAAACAGCAGGATATCCAATATTCCTCCATCTGATGGCTCAGCATTGACCCGTGTGAAAATCCGGCTGTTTGAAAAAGGAACCACCCGTAGCAGTCGATTTACCTGGAATCGGTGCAAATCATTGCCGCCATTCACGATGTACGAGCCTGTACCATCACCAAAGAAAACATGATCCGGGCCAACTTCTGATATGAAAATTATTCCCAAAGTTCATGTTGTTTTCCCCCAGTTCCATGTTCCATGGTCATCCTGTTATCCCATGGTTACATATTAATTTTCCCCATGAAGTACTTGGTTGTTCATGGCCACACAGTGGGGTTTTCTAGACCATTTTCAGACACCCCCAGTCCTGTTCCGATCCATTAACAGGGATTTATTAATCGCCATTGCAAGTTCAGTGGGATTGCCATGGCATGCGATGGATGAGCATAAATAAACATCCATAAACCACACACCATGTAACTTGACCAAAATGTCGCGACATCGCCTGTGGGCGCACGCAGCTGGCTCGCCAGAAAGCTCAACCTGCCAGGCCCTCTTTGGGAACGACAAATGGGAAAACCTCTTGGGAAAGACATGCTGGAAAGATCTGGAAAGATGCAAACATACACAAATAATCACAAATATACACTTGGGAATCTCATGGTTAAGGAAGTCGTTCCCTCTTCTGAAATGGTCCTGGTTTGGCCCAATGATCTACCATATCCACCATGTTTGGACGAAGATTTAACCAATGAACATGTGCGGATCCAGGCATCAAACTCGGATCTTGGAGTTTGGAGTCAAGGCGAAAAAATCGGGTGACTTAAAACAATGGGATTTAAGGACCAGTAATATGGAGATTTGAGCAAGTTAAAAGAGGATTCCTAAGACCAAGAAGGGGCGATGTACCCTGGCATGTCCTTTCAAACCTCGGGTACCCAATGGTACCCAGCATAAAATGGTACATTTGCAGCCTGATATCAGCATATCACATCACTATTCCTCGATCTACAGCTGATATCAGGACAAGTCATTGGTCTACCCGACCCAGTTCAATGGGAAAATGATAAATTCAAGAGGTACCATCTGGTTATTTAACATAGCCATGGAAAATCACCATTTTTAATAGGTAAACCATCTGTAAATGGCCATCTATACCATGGCTATGTTAAATTACCAGAGGGTACATCATCTGTTGTTCATGGTGAATTCTCCACAGCCATCAGGAGCTCTCAACTTTCAGGTCCAGCCCACAGCCTTCCCATGCTGCGTCTTCCGTGGTCCCAATTGTTGCGATGTGGCGCAGTTATGGGGTTGGCTATGGTCTATGGTGGGCTACGGTGGGCTACGGTGGGCTATGGTGGGCTGGGTATATGGCGGTCTTGGAACTTAAATCCTACCATCCCAACCAAAACACCAAGCGGTGGGTGGTGGCAAGTCCGCTGATCCAATGATAACATGTCCAGCAACTTGCTCTTTTTTCATGTTGCTATATGTTGCTGTCCCCCAAAGTTGCGTCTTTTTTCTTGGCAAGTGGTTCTTGTTGCTTGGGATAGCCCGGTCTTTTAGTCTCTACCCTGTGAAGCCAAAGCTGGCCCAACATGTGCGTGGAATCTTTCTGACCATGAAACAACTCTGCCTGATGAAAGATTTCATCACATCGCTGGTTCTTGATCGGATCACTTCAATCCATCATTCTCCATATTCATGGTTCCCAATATAACATAGATACGTTCCAAGGGAATGTGAACCCATTTGTTCCGATGTTGGAATACCATTCTGGAATGCCATGCCGAATGCTGAACGCTGTCCCGCATCCAAACGCCAGGGAATGACTGGAAGTTTCTCAGATTCGCTGGTGGAAGGCCCGGGACGCGTGGCCTCCGGATATGGATGGAGGGAAACAAATGGAAACAATAGGAAAACTATAGAAAATATATAGGAAAACTATAGAAAATAGATAGATCTCAAACCACTGGGCCCTGAACCAGATGATTGTAAACAAAGAAGAACCATCGGACAACGTCGAGGAACATCAACACAAGACCCACATTCAGCAATACATGGCACATCTGGAAGTCATATCCCAGGGATGCAAGGTACATGGAGGCTCACCAGTTCACCATGATTCGCAACTACCTGCACTGCACAGGCTGTTCAACAGGAGTTGGGGGTCAATTCCGTTCCACAAGGATAGGTCCACTTTCTTGAAGGTCAGGGCCCGGATAGGCACGGCCTAATTAGCCACGTGGCTTGGCCCGGGTGGACATTGTCTGAATGGAAATATGGCCGAAATCTGGTTGTGTAATCTTTTCAGGAGGTGAAGCAACACGTCAGATCAGAAGTTTACCTGGGTTAAGCATCCAAACCAACGTCTTCAGGTCTTGGCACATATGACCACGTTATGTAATTTGTAATTCTCTATTATCATAAACCATCCAACAAAATAAACTGTTGAATCCCATTGACCTTTCCAAAGGTATCAATCTCTTGAGACGGTCGACCGCATGACCCCCCAACCTCTTTGAGTATCGATTCCAGTCATCATGTGGCTATGGCCGTGCCTCAACAGTATTTACATGCAAATTTACATTGCTTTTATAATATGTTTGAAAGGTATCACATATGTTTACATATATAATACATATTAATATGTATATGTGTATATATATATATACGTGTGTATATCTATATACACAATGTATTTATACATATACTTCCCCATACATTTACCTGTATTTATCCTTATCTACCGTTACCCATCTTTCGCCCCGAAGATCTCTCAAGATCTCGCAGCCAATCAGATCCAGACCTCGCTGCGGAAGACTCGTTTTTTTGGTTCTTCGCCGGGGCCTTGGTGGGATTTGATGTGTCAAAACCTATAAATCCCTAAAGTATTTTGTCCAAAAACAATCATATCCCTATTAAATTATAGTAATATGGTCAGTAATATATTAAGTCGGGTTCTTTTCATAGTTGTTGGCCATATTTTTTGAGAATGATCCATTTTACCACCTATTTATACCTTAAGTTTATACCTATATATTTGATGTTATGTTCACCAAAGGTACAGGCTGGCCCATCATCCATATAGATGATCATGTATACAATGATTTGGGGTTTGTAATTGATTTATATAACATGATGTATTTTTTTTGCATAGGGACATGATTCGTTTAGTGGATCTTGGATTTTGATCCGTCGTTGCAGAAATCTCGCAATCTGTCGATCGAGGCACTTTCGTCCTGGTCCAAACTTGCCCAACGGGGATAGAGTGAACCCAGTGAACCCTAAATCCATTGGCCACATATTGGGGGTATGCCCCATTTTCAGACAGTTGACTTCCAGCTACCTGGGATACACACCCAAGCTTTCCCCAATATTGGTTGTCTTCATTTACTATATAATTTGGTGAGATTTGATGGTCATAACTGGGGCAGATGAAATTATAAGTCCCAGCTATTCCGATTTTCACCGGAGGATTCCATGGGTTTTGTCGCCCCTTTGTGCTGATTAGATAAGATTCCAAAAAATTCTGGTCATCCCCAATGTTTGGGATACGGGGCCAAACAAAATCACCAATCAATGCCAATCAACCTCCCATCATTTACCCTCTGGTTATTTACCATAGCCATGGAAAATGGCCCATTTATAGATCGTTTACCTATTAAAAATGGTGATTTTCCATGGCTATGTTAAATAACCAGATGGTATCAACCAACATCAACCATCTCACCACATGCCAAGCCGCGCCACAGCTTCCTCGCCAGAAAAGCCGCCACGGCTGTGGCAGCCCTTCCGCGCACCTCAGGTGCAACGAAAGCTGGGGATGATGGATGATTGGTAACGACGGGTGAGTAATGATGGTTGATGATTAGTGATGGTTGATGATTAGTGATTCTTATAGATGATTATGTTATAGTATGTTCATTTAGTGATTAACTTACTGTCAGGCAATGATTGGTACCACTAAAGTGAGGATTGTTTTTTTAGCGATGAATATTAAGTAGAGATTTCATGAACATCGGATCAAAATCTATAGAAAAAATATCATTGTTTCTGGTATGTCTAATGATATACTATATATACACTATATATATAGTGTATATATATAGTATATATATATAGTGTATATATATATAGTATATATATATAGTATATACTTGCTATATATATATAGATACCCTGCTACCAAAAACAAACATCTTCAGCAAAATTTTAACTTCGTGACGACTTCGTGTTGGTAATGGATACCACTGGACCGCACCAATGTGTGTAACAAATCATTGGATCAGGGGAACAAACCTTCCCAGATTGGCGAAACGAAACTCGGTCAAAACTTGATGGCGAATTTCCGTATGGCTTTTCCACTGGGTTATAATCATATCGTATCCTTTGCATTTGTGTTCCCACATATATTCTTTACGAGTAAAGCATAAGATATATATAGATATAATATATATATATATTACATGATAAATCATTATTAATCATGATAAATCATTATAATACTAATATAATATGACCGGCATCTGTCGCTGGCCACATGCATTCGACCCCTGTTTGAATTCACCGCGGTGATTCCACACCGACTGAGGTTCCAACTGCTGTTGAGCCTTCAATCATCAGCAAGTTCTCACCTGAGGCCATCGTAATGATATGTTCACATTTGATACACGGAAAAAAGGAGAAACCAAGAGGTGACAAAAAGAAGAAAAACACAAAAAATAAAAAGAAGAAGAAAACAACAAACTACAGCCAGAACACGACTTTGAACAAGAGAAATGTATAGAAATGTTAGGTGAACTGAAAGAAACACACAACAAATGCTGAAAAACAGAAATCGGACAACTCAACCCTGGCGCACCTGGCAGTAAAAATTTGGGATCCATGACTGCTGAAGCGCCATATTTCAGCGCCTGCAAGTGACATGGGGAGGTCGGGACAGCCGCTCCGGACTACCTCTCCGTGGAAACATCTGAGTGAAATTGTTGACTTCAACCACTCAGATAGTCTACAAAAAAAAGAATACCCTCTGGTTATTTAACATAACCATGGAAAATCCCCATTTTTAAGAACGGTAAACCATCTATTTCTATGGGCCATCTATACCATGGCTATGTTAGTCATAACCAGATGCTAGTTGAATCCATGAATTTGATGTCGTATCTCTCATTGCTTGATGACATTCCCTTTCTGATGTTTGTTCATATACACAAGGTTTCTGATTCCTGAGTGGAACTTGTTTATAAAATCAACCAACCACCAGCTGCCGCTGTCGTCCTTAGACCTTGAGGCATCTCTATGTCAAAACTGGTTGTTTGAACAAACAATCCAAATCAAATAGTTGGTTTACTAGGCTCAAATTGTTTCATGATGTTTCATGCTGCAAGCGACATCAGCAAACAATAGTAAATAATCAAATGTGTCATGATGTTTCATGTTGCAAGCGACATCAGCAAACAATAATAAATAATCAAATGTGTCATGATGTTTCATGTTGCAAGCGACATCAGCAAACAATAGTAAATAGTCAAATGTTTCATGATGTTCCATGTTGCTAGCAACATCAGCAAACAATGGTAAATAATCAAATGTATCATGTTTCATGTTGCAAGCAAAATCAGCAAACACTAGTATTTAATCAAACGGTTCATGATGTTTCATGTTGCGAGCAACATCAGCAAACAATAGTAAACAAAATCAAATGTTTCATGGTGTTTCACGTTGCAAGAAACATCAGCATTCAATAGTAAATAGTCAAATGTGTCATGATGTTGCATGTTGCAAGCAACATCAGCAAACAAGAGCAAAGAATCAAATGAGACCCGCCAAAAGCAGCTTAGTAGCACACCCAAAAGGGTGTTTCTTTTCAACTTTGCCATCATCACCGATCATGACCATAGAAGAGTGAATGTCCATGAAATCTGTGCTTGTCTGAAAACAGGGTACCGAAAAAATATGAGAAATGGTGCTACTGCTAATCGTCTTCCAATCATTTTCCACGCACAGCCAGACTCAATGAATGTTTTTGGATGTCCCATAGGATATCCCCATTGGACAAGCCCTACACCCAAATCAAGGCAAACAATTCAGCAAATGCCGCCTCCGCAGCACAGTCCTCTGCAAACTCCTCCTGGGGCATCAAGCCACATCGACAGCCACATGGCCAGCATCGACCACCATCCCCTGATGACTCCATCGTTTCGAGCCCTTTGAGTGTTAAAACAGAAACGCCAAGTCCCTTCCAATGAATGCTTGTCATATTTGAAAATATTTGGAAGGGAAACATACTCTGACCATGTCTTCTATGTGTATATATATATATAATTATGTATATATAATATATATATATATACGTAATTACATAAAGATATGTTGTTTCCTTAGTCCTTTGTAATCTCTTTCTGCAATCATATCTAATGATCATGGAATCTCAAACATCGCAACGCGGAGCTCCGGAACCAACATCTGGGCCGCTTTGGGCGCCAAGGCGTCCGGCATCCGGGCCAACTCTGCGATGAGAAGCTCAAGGCCATCCTGCTCCGATTCGCTGCCCCAGTGATGTCTCTAAATGCAACCCTCCAAGCTCTAGGGCCTCTAGGGGCCAGGCAGTTTAGCACAAATGACCCATTCAAGTTCACACAAGTCTTTATTATACAATATGATATATATATATACATAAATATATCTATATATACATTATCATATATCATAAATATATCATATGATATCGTATTATATCACATTATATCATATTATAACACATTATATCATATTATATCACATTATATCATATTATATCACATTATATCATATTTTATTACTATATCATATTATATCATATCATATCATATCACATTATATCATATCATATCATATTCTATATATCATATCATATTCTATATATCATATTAACATATATATATGTAATATTATATACAGTAAAATTCCTTTAATGAAGGTCTATGGGTTACTCTAACATTACATCGTCCCCGGGGTCTCCTGCAACTCGACGGGAGGTCCTGCAAGCTCCAAGGCACGTTCGCCATTGGGCAACTCGTGTACTTGAACTCGAACCTCGCAACAGGGGAAAGTCCAGCCATTTCCAGGTGACTATTGGTGACTATTCATACCATTGATGTTGATGTTGATGTTGGTGTTGATGCTATTCATGCCATTGATGTTGATGTTGATGTTGGTGTTGATGCTATTCATACCATTGATGTTGATGTTGATGTTGGTGTTG
>Ga0126342_10007829_pt1 | contig 19113 bp, 19 predicted proteins | sample Cyp1metagenome_FD_92528 | JGI IMG/M metagenome (GOLD analysis project Ga0126342, IMG submission 92528) | Coral microbial communities from Lord Howe Island, Old Settlement Bay, Australia - Cyphastrea 1 metagenome | ecosystem: Host-associated > Invertebrates > Cnidaria > Coral ... | reverse complement strand
TTTTTTTTTTTTTTTTTTTTTTTTTTATTTTTTTTTTTTTTTTTTTTTTTTTTTTTTTCGGAATCCATCTAGCACACCAAGCCTCATGATGTTCTGGGGATTGCTGTAGCCAACCTTTTGAGATGCCAAGGGAAGATGTCACCTTCGAATGTTGGTCACCCAACTCGTTAACCTAGCGAAATAACCCCACTTAGCTGTTATGAATCGGACAAATCAACCATGAAACCCCTATGTTTGGTAGGTTCAATCCTCATCTTCCAGCCGTTTTATATATTTTTTTCCGGGTGAAATCGCCGTTCTTGTCGCATCACTTGCCTCGCCGAGGCATCGAGGAGTTGATCTCCCGCTATGTCCGCCCTGCGATGACCTCCCAGGCTGCCTTCTTGCGTGCGGTAGCCAAGAGCAGGTTGGGATGACTGGTACCATTTTTTTGGCATATTTAACATATTAAAGACATTTAAACAGCCATTTATATAATGGTATCAACATGTATTCCCATTTAAATACTATGAACACGGCATCATTTCATGGTTGATAGGTCAATGAAAATGCTAGGATTTACCACACTTGAATGGCCATTTCAGAGTATGATTTCATGGATTTTCATGGGGAAAGCAATGAAGAAACTAGCACAGTTTTAGACAGGACCTGATATTGGTTGATATGTTTCTTTGATTTCAGCTGGGTAAGGTTTGTCAAACAAATATGGGATTTCAGTGGCAAATGAACTGGGGATTTGCTGTGCCAAGATAGGGATCCAATCATGAAATATGGAAATGCGAAGTGGCAAAACATTGGGATTTTGCAGTTTCACCTGCCAAAATGGGGATATATGATCACATTATAATATATATATGATCACATTGATATACATATATGTATATATATATAGATACACACACACACATTACAGTAATATACATCAATATATATACACGTATACACATTAATATATATATATATATACATTAATACACACACGTATATGTATATATATACACATACTTATACATGAGCTCGAAGTGGAATTGTTGAGCTCGAAGTTCTTCTGCGAAATCTAAGTGGAATTGTTGGAATTGTCCAATCAGTTGTGAATCCTTACCAACCAAACAGTACTCGCTGACAGGGGGTGCTTTCATTGCACTTCCAAACACTTCGCTTGATTTGGCTGGGTTGATAGTGACCTTGGAAGCATCAAAAATTGGTCCGACATTGCAAGAATTGGTGTTTCTGAAGATGCTACATTATGAGCTACAACCAAGTCACAGTTTTTGTTCAACTGTGCTCCAGCTTTGTCTCCTTACCCCTTAGCTAATTCCTTCTCCACAATATCAAACACCCTCAAGTGAACCCCCGGTTTAGCATTGGATCTATTGATGAACTGGGGGTCATTTAACGGACACATACGGACACATTTCATCTTATCGTGGACTCCGACCATTCTTGGTTTAGCAACCCCGTGAACCCCAACAAAATCCGAGATCTGGAGGTCTGCGCGGCGCGTGGTGCCTGGGCCGCTTTGCCCATCATGCTCCCAAGCTGGGCCGCCCGGGCGTGGCAGGGGGTGCCACCTGCGACTGCGTGAGGATGTTGGGCGACAAGGCGATGGATGGCGGGGATCTATGGGGCTTGGGTTGAGGATTCTGCACTTCTGCACCGATTTTTACTTCAGAATCTTTAGAACAATGGGTGCAGTTGGGACAATAGCCCACACAACTATCGCGACACATATCCACTTGTTTGATGAAATTGCATATAAAAAGGAGGGGGTCTGGGGGACAATTCGGCCAACGATAAACATGAGGATATGGGGGTTAAAACCCATGAGACCATCGCTAGGGGGACACCCACATGACCAGGGGATATCGCCAAGAATAATTACTGGCGAACCCAAGTCGATTTCCACTTGGTTTCCACCCCAGAACAAGACAGACACATGGGGATATCACCAAGCATTCTTCGGAGACGTTGGTGTCAGGAAAAGTCAAAGTACCATAATTTCCCTATACCCCCAGACCCCTATTTGTAGCAAAATCACCACGGAGTTTATCCGGGGTTTATTTCCTTGGATGGGGGCTTTCAAGGGTCTGGTAGTTCCCCACACTACCACTTGAATATCCAAGAATTGCAAGGATTTGATAAGAAAAGACATGAATTTACCATCAAACGAGTATGAAATTGGATCTATCGCAAACATATAAATTCTGCCACAAAAACGGGTGAACATGATGTTCTTTCTGTTTTTCGATCTCAAAGTTGGTGGGTGTTCCCCATGTTTTTTTGAGGAGCTTCCAGTGCGAGTGGTAGCAGCGAGCTGCCTGGAGGATTTGTTGTCCAGAGAGGACCAGGAGGCCATGGGAGTTCCTGGGATTCATGAAAAATCATCGCCACGTGGATTTTTTTTGATGGTAAGCTACCAGTCAATGCTGATACAGCCATCATTCAATGGGAAATCACAGAGATTTTTGGGAACTCGTTTTTTTTCCAAACCAACCATTTCAATGGGGATAGCAACGGATACCATCCTTCCATGACGCCCCTGCCATGAGTTGGGAAGATACTTTCCTCCAAAAATGGCTGATTCTCAGTACATATGGGTGTTTGCAAATGGGATATATATATATATATTATATCGGTACAGTATACCCACATTTTTTGGGTGTTTTTGTATTTTTAAATAGGGACACGCTATGATGAAGCAGTGGATCTTGTGGGGTACCCATTTTCAGACAAGCCATATTTACAGATGATGTGGTATACAAATTAGAGAAGGGATTTGCTGTTTGAATTTATGGGATATACCCATTCTATGGGATTTCAGGTTTGCAGGTGTGACCGCAAGCCAGACTCGCAGGTTGTTGAGATTTTCACGACCCAACGGTGTCGCTTTTCTTCGTGATCTAGCATCGTTAGGAAGGGATGTCAGCAAGCCTGTCTTGGATCACTGTTCAGAATGTTCTGGTTCCTTAGGTGACCAACAAAAACTGGCATTTCATCAGCTAAATACAGGGGTCCCTTACCAACAAATATGGGATTATATAGTTTGCCCAGCAATGGTGGGGGGACCAGTTGCCCTACATTGCCGACACCCCCCAGATGGTTAAGCCCCTGCAATCCCTTCCCCTAACCTTAAAATACTCCGGAAAACTTTCGTTGGTATTGGATCTTTCCACGACTTGGCCCATCTTGAAGAGAATTTCATGACTTTGGGGACTTTGGAAATGTGCTGAATATGTCAATGTTTGGTACTCAAAATGATTTGCCCACCCAAAATGGATGTTTTCCCCTTCCGTGACTCAGCATAACTATGGAAAAACAATGAAACGCATAGCCATTTTGGTAAAACATGGATAAATAGGCCATGGCTTCCATAGCTATGTATAATGGGATAATCATCAACTACAAGGTGAGGCACCCACAGGCACCCCAGTTATAAGTTAGTTTATAAACCCATTAACTATGACTATAGTTATATGGAGGTGTCCTGAAATAGGGGTACCCACCAAATGGATTGTTTATCATGGAAAATCCTATTTTTTCATGGATTATTTAGGGGTACCCCATTCATGGAAACCTCCATATCCCCCATAAAAACATATAAAAACCTCCTGAATATCCCATTGAATCCACGTCTGTTCCCAGGTGCATGCAGCAGTTGGGCTGCAGCTTGCGCCGGCCATGGAGCAGCTTTTGGTCACCCTGGCGGATGTACAAAGTGAGGACGTGGCAACCGTGGCAGATGTGTTGGTTGACATGGGAACGACTTCACCAAGAAAAAAACTGAGTTTAACCAACAAACATGGTGATTCATGCGGGAAAATTATTATTATTATTATTTTTTTTAATGGGGATTATCATGGAGTATCCAGAAACATGTGGATTTAGCCCAAGTGATGGCAAAATTGGTTGTTAACATGACCATCAAACCATATCAAACACATCAAACACATTGGAGTCAATTTTCAAAATGGGACGTCACTTTTTGGAATGGCCCGACTCAAGTGGATCTGAAGCGACGACGCAGGATGTGGCTTCTGCCTTGCAAAGACTGGTGGAGAACTTCCCACAGGAGGCGTGCCCCAAAATAGCAAGTTTAGTAGCGAAAATGATCATTTTAATCATTAACCCATCATCTTTGGTGCCTGATTTTAAGACAAAGCCGTATCCGTATAAGTCGTATAAGTCTAAAATGGGGGTACCCTAACACGGGATATTTTTGCATTTCTTTTTTTAGCCGAAAGACCAATAGTTGTGAGTCGCAGCCTACACCAGAGACTGTGGCAAGGTTGTGCCTTTCGCGCTGCAACTGGCGGCAACCCTGGCAAGGCAATTCGGTGCCTTGCCTCAGGGTTCGATTGGATGAGTGTCGACTTGGCATCCTAGTTACAAACTGGTAAGCCGCAGAAGTTTAAAATCAATCCAACTGGGAATATCAATTCCTGGATCAAAATGGATATTCTCTCTCGATCTAAGGTCCTTGTAAAGAGTTTTAATTGCGAAGACCGTTCATGTTATGTTGGGAACCGCCAATTCGCTAAAGTTGGACATTATGAATCATATTGTATACATATACAACTTCTAAAGGGCTACCACCCCCTGCCGCCCGGGGCTCCGGCAGGAGAAGGGTGCCGGAGAATTTCGGTTTGGTTCTGGTTCGGTTCACTGTGTGGTGCTGTACTTTGGACATTTACCATTCCCTTCATAGGTAGCAGTCGAGCTTCCAAAGGTGAGGCTTCGCCACAGCCTGAAGCACATCCTTGTTGGCACTGCCTCACATTGCTTTCTGAAGCCTCAAGAAACAAACTCCAAGTGCAGCAGCCGAGCTTCCAAAAGTGAGGCTTCGCCAGCTGGCCAAACACCAAGGCCCCTGGCGTGTGCTTTTCCTCTGATGCTCCCTCTGCTGATGGCTGGGTGCGGATAGGAATATTTTCGCACAAGTTCAGCGAAAGTTCTCCGAAGGAGCGGGCGAAAGTCAAAGTGCATTTTGAAGGGGGTGATTCGGTAAGTCTTCCAAAAAAATGCCTAATGAGCAACCATCTGCCCTGAATATGGATTCCATGATGCGAGCTGCATGCTTACAAGGCTACCAAGAAGTGATCCTTAATTTGGCGTAATTTGGCAGGTGATGAATGAATCTTCATAAGAGGCATTGTTGCCCAACATGGGTTCCGCGAAAGATACACATGGAGTTCGCGAAAGTTTCGCGCAAGAAACAATTTTATTCGCGAAGAACGGCTGTTCCCGGATAAAAAACAAGATCAACAAATAATATAAATAAATTAGCAAAAAATATATACATATATATATAATTATATATACCGAACTGGGTTGTGGTTAACGGTCAATGGGTTGCCCTGGGATCCCATCCAAGTCTGGGTCTGAATTTGCTTCCCCAAAACTTGGATGTTGCCATTGTTTCATGATGTTTCATGACGAGTTCATCGGCGTCCAAGGCTCGGCAGAGACGTCGAACAATTCCGAAAGGTCCCATGACAGCAGAAATCGTTTTTCGACGTCAGAGGATTGTAATATTTGGGAAATTGGGAATTATCATGTGTATATATATATATATATGTAATTATGACGTACACTACATTTTTTGTTTGGGTTTGTTGGAATTTGCTATGAAATCCATGTGCTGTCATGGCCCTCCTGCAGGATGTCTGCAGAAAGCACCCTGTCCACTATCATCAGTGTGGGAAGCTCAGGTTTTAATCAGAAATGGGGGATACCCCAAAATAACAAGTTTGGTGGGGAAAAAAATGATAGACCATCGGATTTTCATTGGAACCTAAACTGATGAGCTGCAACGGACTTGACGGCTCTGTGGACGTTCTTCCGTTGGTGAACGTGAATGATTTTTTGCGGTGGATCTCCAGATGAACCTATCGGTTTGATATTTTATTGACAAAGGTATCCAGTGGTTAGGAGGGAGCTAAAAGGGGTATCCGTATAATTCCATGCATATATATATACACATACACACCTTATTTCATCTATTTTCAATGGGGAGTCAAGGAGCTATGATTGATTTTTCCAACCATCTGATAGAACAAGTACTCTGAACTATATACATAATTGTCCAAACACCTATTTGACATTATAAATCGTAGTTGATAATCAACTGGATTTTATCACATTTTCAAACTTTAGAACCTGGGGGCTTCCAGAGCTACTAGGAGCTACTGATACCCTGCCAGGTGCTCCAAGCTTGTGCCGGCCTGCAACGTGCCGAGGACGCGGTAGCTGGAAGGCCACTGAAGTTGGTAGAGGTTAGGGTTTAGTTGTGCTTAGTAGCTGGGAAATATAATGATATATCCCATGAATTCCTACTATATCCCAGGGATGTCCAGGGATGTGAATTGGGTTGCGACTCAGCTACTAGTCATGGTTTTTTACCTGCTGCAGGGATTATGATGTTTTCTGAGTGGCTCAAGAGAAGAAAAGGCCGGAGAAACTGTGCAGCTGTGTGCTGCAAACTTGGCAGCCTTGCAAGACTTCATGCTGGCTTGACGACTTCTGCTGGTTGCGAATTCAGCAAATTCAGCAATACACCAGCAACATTTGAGTTTGTCCTTGAATGGGGTGGGAGACAAAATGGCAATTTTACTCGTGCAAATGAAGATAAACCATTTGACTTTCGGGCTAGCCCATTCTGGGACCTCATTTGCGTCGCCCACGGCCCCCAGCCCAGTGGGGCTCTGATGAAGCCATGTCGCTGCCTTTGCGAATCTTTGTGCGGGACGTGCAGAAGGACAGCACTTCATTTTGCTTCTGTGAGAGACGTCTTGGGTTCTTCATTGATTATGATGATGTATGGATATGTATGGTGATTATGTTCCCATATGTTCCCATACTACTGTATCATATTCTGTTGGTTATATACCCCCATGATATCCCCATAACTTCACAAGATCCCCATGATACGTTCCGGTAATCAAACACGGCCCCCTCTCCGCTAGGGTGGACGGCGCGTGGTGGCGGTACCCCGAAATGGGGCGTCTGTGGCGCGCTTTTCCGGGCAAAAGTTGGGTGAGGCTAGCAGTGCATGTCAGTGTATGTCAGTGCAAGTCCCAGGAATACCTCAAGTTGTGGGATTTGGATTCACTATGATTCACCCGCCATAAAGAAAACCACCATCAATTACCATTGTCACCAGCACTTGATCGCTAAAAGAATTGCTGCTTTTGGCTTAATTGTTGGGGATGCTTCATACCATCCATTCGGGATGATATTGGGGCGGTGTACAACTGGCTTTCTTATATTATCAATCCCACTAATAACTACATGATAATTCCCAATCATAAGTATATTATACTATATTTAATATTAGAGGGCTGGGATTGATATTGGGGGTAATTAACGATCAATTCATCCCAGCCTAATATTTTTTATACCCCCCTTTGCGGACGGGCCGCCCAAGTCATAGATCCAGTTCAGTCCACCAATGGTTTCCTGTGGAAAACGGATCTTTTTTTAAGGGACCATATACCCTCTGGTAAACATACAAAAAGCTATTGAAAATGGTGATTTATAGTGGATTTTCCCATTAAAAATGGTGATTTTCCATAGCTATGTTAGTTTACCAGAGGGTACCCCGCAAAAGATGAAGGTGTTGGTCAGATCCGATTCTATAGCGTTGTGACAGTTGTGGTGAATTGCTTCTATATTAATCTTTCTAGGGGTTACTTTGGAAGACTTCCAACATAATGTGGTAAACTTAGAGAGTATAAACTAAACGATCCCAGTAACCAACCATGGGGGTGACTTTATCCCCGTTTTTTTTAATCGTTCATTTAATCTCCAAAATGGATGATTAACGACGATTACACATATTATATATATATATTACATATATTAGATATTATATATATTATTTATATTATTTATATTATATATATTATTTATATTATTTATTATTTATATTATTTATATTATTTATATTATTTATATTATTCATATTATCTATATTATTTATATTATTTATATTATTTATTTTATTTATATTATTTATATTATATGAATTATGTATATATATAATATTATATATATACTATACATTATATTATATTATATGTATGTATATATATACACATTCAGCATATGCAAACATGACCAAATTGTGCGATCCGTCCATAGCCTCGTTTTGACCCTTAAGCCCGAGTGTCCCAGAATTGGTCAAATTTGAGGCTTAAAGGCCATCAGATTTCCTGCAGGCGGCTCGCCTGACCATTGATGGTTTCACCATCCCCAGCTGGGAGTGTGCCAGCCAGGCACAGACTTTTTGGAAGGAAACTATTCCTCTACTGTTCCAGACTTGATGTGTAGAAGCAGCAGGTGTTCCGAGATGGAGATACGGTGGAGATTCTTCCAGAGGGCAAAGATCCCAGTCAAGAGAAGGACAGGGCGATGGAAGTTCTTTAAGGCTGTGGGGAGAGGCCAAGAAATCACAAGAAATCTGATGCTTCAGAAAATCATCTTTGAATATGTTTGAATGGCCATTTCATATCGGGGATGTTTTGGGTGCCCAGTTTGGGACAGCCAGGTAGATTGGATCCACCAAACACGACGCTAGGAGCCGCCTAGCAACGAGAAGCCAAAGGTGACCCAGGTGACCAAAAGAACCAAGTTTTTGGGGTGGAAAATACCGTTATTTGGTAAGCCTCAAATGGGTTAAACTATGGTGGTAAACCACGGTAAACCCAATAAACCGGCCCCCAAGTTTACCATAAATTTCATAAGTGAGTGGTAGACACCATCCCCAACTGAGTTTTTTTTGTTTATTGGGTTTGCCACAATGGGGATATTTTATTGGGATATAACGGGAGATGTTTCACCGAAAACATGATCCGGGTTTCTCCAAACAATTGAGGATTTACCCCAATTGATGGCAATGTTAGTGCAGCACAGATGATGATTCTGCAGTGGATTCAGGGGTATCCAAATTTCAGACGAACCCGATGCAGATGGGTTTCTAAGAATAGGTAGCGGTGCAACCATATTTTTGAGCACTTTTCACTGTGTGAAAGCATCCAACCCATACTTTTTTAGGGGTCATTCATGTAATTTTGTATATTTGAAGCCATACCATGCCATACCCAGCTTTCTGTGTGGCTGCCTTCAAAGCAATTTTTTTGCGAGGTGAAACGGCCTCGCGCTGGCTTCTTGACGGCAGACTTGCGCCGAAGGCTGTTTGGTGAGGCATCTTGTTGATCAGTGGATACTGACCGGGGAAAGACTTGCGATGATGGGATGCAGTGACTGCAGCAGGTCGCAAGGTATCAAAACATGGGATGATTTACCAGGAGAATGATGATGAACCTCTGCAGTCCTCGGCCTTCAGGCCTTCAGGCCTCAAAGTCGAGGATCATCAACATTATTCTGCTGGATCCGTTCATAAACGCCCAATTTTGTGGGCTACAGTCACAGTCCCATGTGGATGGCACAAGGCCTATGTTTCTAGCTTGCTTGATTTACCCTCCAGCAAAACATTTTTTTTTGACATCTCATCAATTGATGTGGGTTTTTAACGGGATCATCGTGTGACACGTGTGATATCGCTCATGGCTCGAAACGAGAGGCACCAGTGGCTGCAGCAGAGTCGGCGCATGCGCAAGATGTATCTCTGGAGGATGATGGTTTTGTCGCCATCTGGAGCCCCCAATTTATGGCAAGCTTGACCGGGGGAAAATGTATGATAAACCATAGGGATCCATAGGGGACTTGGGGGGGGATTTGGGGTACCCAATTTTGAGACCTACCTTTGTGTTGATGAAGTCGGCTTTGGACTTCGTGGGGCAAACAGGCAATGGGGAGCCTTTGAAGGCCGAACGCTGAGGATGTTGTAGAGCATCACTACCTCACAGATCAATGATTTTTGCCAGGAGGTGGAGGAACCTCGCTCCCGGGTTGGCAGGGGTGCCCAGATCCCAGTCCGCTTCTGGGACTTGCTCAGCAGACCCCACAATGCTCCATCATTTTTTTGCACTGGGTATATAGACCTTAGTTGGGTAGGTCACAGTCAATGCACCACAGTACATTTCTGATAACCCCATCTATATTTCGATTCTCACCGCCAAACATGGAGAACTTCTCCAAATCAGGATGGTTTGTTTATTTGATGATTGTTGATGGTAGAATGATTACCCTTTGATGGTAGTCAAACATGGCTTGCTGGACCCCCCCATGTACTTCGATTATATATATTATATATGTATATTATATATTCATATATATATATATATGTATATGTATATTATATATTCATAATAATATATATATATAATATATATATTATATTATATTATATATTCCCATATTCAAACATGTCAAATTTCACGGGGAGTTTGGATTTCCCAGCTAGCATAGCTAGCCATGTTTGATGACAAAGGCCAATAGAAAAATAAGTCCGGTAACATCATTGACCCCCCCCCTTTAAGCACCACTAAATCCTATTATGTAAAGCACATCAAGTCCTTGTTAAATCTCATGAAATCCCATGAAATCCCATGAAGTTCCCAAGGTTTTGGTTCTTTTTTCGGCGCCTTGCGCCCTCCCGAGGCTTGCGTCTGGTGTCGGAAGCGGTGGATGGATGGCAGACTGTCTTGAAGGACGAGGGCCGGCGGAGCTTTGCAGCGCACCGGGCGCAGGTGCCATGGCTGCGGTGACCAATTGGGGCTACCCCAGGGTCCCCAATGGGTTTATTAGGGCTTTGTTAACCAACAACCACGTCTTTGTTGACCGTTAATATATATATATATATATGTATATATATATACATAGATTAGATATTATATTTAAAGATCTTAGTTTAAATAACTCTTTCTTCCATGTCTTGTAATGGCTGAACATGTTCTGCTACGGTAAAAATCTCGAATAATCTCTTTTCCTATCATGTCTCTTGCGCAACGGTTTTGTTTCACATGTGTTTCACTTTGCTTACATAACCGCAAACGGGCTGTATGCATCGCAGGGAGAGAAAAGCTGAGCGTGCTTCCTCTTGCATAATCTTTTGATTTGCGATTCATCTCACACAGTAATTTTGTAGGACAAGATTTCTCCTTTGCAAATTTGATCTGACATAATTCTATCCAATGCAAAGTCCGACTCTGACTCCACAGATGTCTTGATCCGGTTTTGACACCATGCTGGTTTGTCTGAAAGATTTGGGTACCCCAATTCCATCCAAATCTTATATAATCACCAGTTTCCCATTAAAATGGAGGTATATAATATATCAGTGATTTTCGGACACATTCAGTAGATCCATGAAAACCTATTCACCCTGATATTTCCTTCTATAATTCCTTTTTCTCATAGCATATATCCCCATGTCACCAATCCCCGCCGTTCCCAGTCGAGGCACTCCCCAAGGACACAGCTCAGCGCTTCTTGGAGCACGCGATGAGGGATGTGAACTGGCAGCAGCCTGAAGGTACCTGACAGTTGATCCCCAGAAGTTGGGAGATGGAGGTTTCCTATGGGGGTACCCCCAGTTATCATCCATTTATAGATGGATTTTCCATGAAATAAACTATCCAGCTATTGGGATACCCACATTTATGGAAACCTCCACATGGACAAACTATAACGTTATCCATTTGTAACTGGAGCTCCATCCGCAAAGTAACCATTGGATTCAAAAGAAATACCAAAACAGGATCATGTCCGGTATGGATAGGTCATATTTGCTTAGCTGCTACTCACATGGAATTTTTGTTTTAAATTGAGAACGCATTTTTGTCATTCTGGAACAAAAACAAATCAAATGATGCGATTCTCAAGAATATATTAGTCGATGTTGGGTTTTCTTTGACCCCTTGAGCCATGACTTCCCAGCACTATGGTGTATATGTCAGATCATCATTGCGTTCATGCATTTATGTTGGCGATACGTGATGATTAGTATGTTTTTCTTGTTGCTTTTACAGCATTATATTGCATATTATTCTTGGAAGTGTCGCTTGCATTAAACTTTATATCATTTTTTTTGTTGATATTACAAGTTCTGTCGCTTAACCATAATTCGCATTGATAACTGGATATAACATGATATAACTTTATAATTATATCTGATATACCACTATTTCTGTATATCACTATACACTGGATGATACTGGAAATATTGGATATACCACTAATTTTTGTTGATGTCCCACAATTGGTTGCGGCCACTTTTTCCTCATTGAATCCGCAGGCACGTGGGGACCCATTCCTCGAAAGACCAGTTGGATGACGCGAGCGCCCTGTTGCTGTCGTTATGGCTATGGCGGTTTGCGAATGGAGTGACTTGTCGCACCATGGCACCATACCCCGATACAAATGGCAGTTGCCATATTCGGAACATGATGGTGTTTCAGGCCCCATGTGTGATCAAAATAGGAAACTCTATCTCTAAGTCAATCTATGCCATATTCACTTGATGCGACCTTCCGTTTTTCAAGGCCAGAACCCATGGCACCGTGGCTGTTGGAAACCATGGAACTCTGTATGCCACTGTGTGGCATCGCGAAAGAGGCATGGCACCATGGGATTTGACAGGTGGAATAAGAAGATCAGCACCAGACAGCAGATTTACCATCTGGTTATGACTAACATAGCCATGGAAAATCACCATTTTTAATAGGTAAACCATCTATTTCTATGGACCATTTTCCATGGCTATGTTAAATAACCAGAGGGTAATGTTCATCCAACAACCGTGGGGGACACAATGCCAACAGGCGAATCAACCAAGATGGGAAGATTGTTGTCTTCGAAACAACAAAATCGCTTGGCTAACACATCCCCGTTAAACATGCCGATGATGGAAAATTATTGCAAATGAACAGTGCCATGTTTGTTTAATGGAGGGTATCCATCCTGTATTTGTCACCATCACAATCACATCAGGGTGGAATCACACCCAAGTCCTTTCTGTCTCTCGCTCGCTCGCTCGCTCGCTGTGCCCATGTTGATACAATCACGAACCCCAACGAGTTGTAGTAGTATTTGGACAACTTATACCACTTCACTGCTACGTCACTAGACAGATTGTTAGGAAGGGCAAATATCCCAAATTTGCCATACATTTCAGATCAATGAATTATAATATATATATATATGATAATTATATAATTCAGTGGTATGATTCATTTTTAGGGGGTATGTGACGCTGATTAGGCACTGGTCACACATCATAATATAGCCCAAAGGCTTCATTCTTCCAATGCGCAACAACTTTCTGCAAACATCCTGTTGTTGTCGGGTTGTCGATGGTAAAAGTGTTGCCCTGAGCCGACCGTTCAGTCTGGCAAAATTGACAACCTCAGTCATTTGATGAGAACAGCACTGGTTTCAACCACAGATTTCCATCTGAAATTGATGTGCCAGGACTGGCCAGATTCGTGCAATTTGAACCTGTATGAAAGTGGTGACCACTCTGTGGGATGGCATTCTGATGACGAGTTCTTGTTCCAAGGCACCGTGGTTGAAGACAGTTGAGATCAACAGGGTGAGACTGTAATACCTGTCCCATACTTTGCAACAAGGATTCTTGGTCATCCAATTTTTGCTGATTCTATCCTATCTTAATTTTTAGTGATTTTAGTAGTTGGATTTTGTTAGTGGTTATGCCAGCATCTCGTTTGCCGCACTCCGTGCTTGGCTGGTTTTCACCCGTTGTGACAGGTAAATTCCAAGATTGCCTCATTATTTCGCTGTCGCTGGGTGCCCCGCGCTGCTTTGAGCTGAAGGTGCGCGTGTTGGCCCTGCCACGTTTCTGGGTGTTTGAGAGCTGGACTCCAAGATTGATGATATGGTTACCCTATGGAAAAACATGGAACCACACAATTTTAAACATGCATATGGTATATAAATCAGTCTTATTATCTATACATTATACATGTGCCATTTCCTATATAGTTATGTTAAATAACCAGAGGGTACCAGCGAACATGTCACGGCGGACATGGGGATGATTTCCGGCCAGACGATGTGCGAGCCGGCGCAGATGCAGCGTTTGGTGCTGCATGGAGGATGGCCTCGCTGGATGGTTGATTTCATGGAAAATCCTACTGTGAATGGATGATAACTGGGGTACCATCATTTTGGGAAACCTCCAAATGATCAGCAATGCTCATCGCCACCAAAATGGGGGACATGATCCGCCGAAAATGTTGGGAGACGTGCAAAATCTTAGGATACCGGGATAGACCCAAAACGGGGAGACTGAGCTCAGTAGGCTGGGATCTAACCAGCCCAAAATGCAGGCATACCCCAAACGGATCCAAATGGTTTGATATTCAGCACCTACGAGTTGCAACAAGGGAGGCGATTGCAGGGAGAGATGACGCACCAGAATCTCCAGACTTGATTTTTAAAAACCCAACTGAGGTTCCGACGGTTAGATTTCAGGGCGGTAAGCATCAAAAAAGGGAAGATGAAGCAGCAGTCACAGAGATGCTGACCCCATATATTTTGTATGTCCCAAACTCCCTCAAAAACACGTGGAGTTGTCCAGCACATTTCTTATGTCGAGCCTCCAAAACGTTGAGACGCGAGGAGATTTGTGCACCATGGAGGGGATGCTGCAGAAGCACTACTTGCACCGTGTGCCAAAGGAGGGCTTGACCTCGGTGGGTTGGTATACTCCGAAAGGTCCAACTGGTCAAATGTCTTGAAACCCCGGTTGATGGATTCGCATCTGTGGATTGTACTGGTATTTTTTTGGGGATTATATATATATATATATTTATAAACAGTGCATCATTATCCATTAGGAGACTCCCAGCCAAATGTGGTGAAGCCAATACTAAAGCTACCGGGGATGGTTTCAGTCCCAGTCAACATAGTGGCTTTGGCTGTTTTGGGGATGGTTTATGGGAGTTTCCAAGATTTACCAGTGTTATAACTCCATTGGATTAACATTAAGACTCCATTTGTGGCAAAGATTGGGTGCCCTTGATTTATTTTTTAGCTCTTTTCCAGCTATTTTGCTAGTGATTTCAAATAGCTGTTTTTTCAGGGTTTGCTCAATTTTTTTTATTGGGATTGGTGCCCACCTGGATCGTCCCTAAGCTGATCTTAAAGCATAGTACTAATAGTACTAGACAATGGCGGGTCTCCTGGATGTTGCTATCTTTCACCAACACCTACAATTTACAATGCTGATATCTTGCAACCTCGGAAGACCGGCTATAGCTGATCTTGTAGGCACCACGGCCCCTTCTCGCAGATTTGCTTGTGAAAACATGTGAAAGCCATGCTGGCGGCCTGGGAAGGTGCTCCCTCTAGCTGATCCTACACTGGACTGTAGCAAAAAGCTCACCATTTTTGGCCAAAAACCAACGCCTCAAAAAATAGCTCTTTCAAATAGCTAGGAAAAAACATCTCAAAAAACAAGCTTAAAAAAAAGCTTTTTCAAAAAGCTACGAAAACAGCCAAAACGTCGAGTTTTAGTTGTTTTGCTAGCTGTTTTCCTAGCTTTTCCACAAAAATCAATTCTCCAGGAAAACAGCTGGCAAAACAGCTAGCAAAACAGCGAAAACTCGAGGGTATAGTTGTTTTGCTAGCTGTTTTGTTAGTTTTTCCTGCAAAACCTCGAGTTCTAGTTGTTTTTCTGCTTTTCCTCCAGCTTGGAAGCAAGAATCACCAGGAAACAGCTAGGAAAATAGGAAAACAGCTAGCCAAACAGCTAAAACTCGAGGTTTTAGTTGTTTTGCTAGCTGTTTGGCTAGCTGTTTGGTTAACTGTTTGGCTAGCTGTTTTGCTAGCTTTTCCCGCAAAACCTTGAGTTTTAGCTATTTTCCTGCTTTCCATTCAGCTTGGAAGCAAAACTCACCAGGAAACAGCTAGGAAAACAGGTAGCAAAGCAGCTGCCAAACAGCTAGCAAAACAGCTAAAACTCGAGGTTTTAATTGCTTTGCTAGCTGTTTGGCCAGCTGTTTGGTTAGCTGTTCGGCTAGCTGTTTTGCTAGCTTTTCCCGCAAAACTTCAAGTTTTTGCTATTTTCCTGCTTTCCCTTCAGCTTGGAAGCAAAAATCACAAGGAAACAGCTAGCAAAACAGCTATCCAAACAGCTAGCAAAACAACTATACTATACCCTCGAGTTTTCGCTGTTTTGCTAGCTGTTTTGCCAGCTGTTTTCCTGGAGAATTGATTTTTCAGGAAAAGCTAGGAAAACAGCTAGCAAAACAACTGAAACTCGAGGTTTTAGTTGTTTTCTTAGCTGTTATCGTAGCTTTTTGAAAAAGCTATTTTTTAAAGCTCCTTTTCTGAAAGCTTTTTTCGTAGCTATTGGTAAGAGCTATTTTTTGAGGTGTTGGTTTTTCAAAAACATTTTTCCTTCTTGGATAGCATAAGCAATAGCCGTGGCAGCAGCAGCAGCGGCAGCAGCAGCAGCGGCAGCAGCAGCAGCAGCGGCAGCAGCAGCAGGAGTTGGAGCAGTTGCAGGCAGCACGCGTTGCAGGCAGCAGGCAGCAGCAGGCAAAGGGACAGAACACCGAAGGCAATGTATCTGGCATTGAAAGGTGTGCTGTTGGGAGCACATCCTTTCAAAGGGTCTGATCATTTTGGCGAGCTAAACGCAGGCGCAATCACATCCTGTGAAAACCAGCTGGCAAAATAGATAATCCCAAACACCACAGAAACAACATGAAACAACTATATGGCTATGGATCAATACCTATTAATACCATTTCTAGTGGGAATGAACATCCATTTACCAGCTATTTTGATGTTCACTAGGGGTACAAGGTTTTGACACACTGCCATATAACAGGTGTTTTCGCTTCCAAGTCTTAAGATCTGCCCAGGAGCACTCCACCTCGCCCCGTGTGAACCTCACCTGGCGATGGGTCAAGTGCCATGAGCGGCGCTGTTCGCATGCAAGGCGTGACCGCAGCGGATCAACACAGGGGGTTCTGCCATGGGGATAGCCATGGGATAGCCACAAAAAAAAATTGATGAAGAGGACAATCCATTGGAATTGGGGATACCCATGGGATACCCTATTTTAAGACCAAATTTGAAGTACATGGGGCCTTCTATTCACCACCATTTGCTCTTAGTCGGTAAGGAGATATCCCAAACTATTGCTTCCACTGCACATGTTTTCACAGAGTTTTACTCTATCTTTGTCTTGGGATTTCACAAGAATGCAGAGCAGATTTGACATTTGACCCGGCGTTCTAATGCTGCAGGAACCCTGGTGGACCATTTGAAAGTCGCCACCAGCCACTTCATGAATCTGGTGGGAGGACTAAACTTGCCTACATGTGATTTCAGCTTTGGACAAAAACTGCTTATGAAGCAGAATGATGTGGATATGGCTCAAATTCACTTACCCTCTGGCAAACTAACATAACATAACTATGGAAAATCACCATAGAAATAGTGAATTTTCCCATGAAAAATGGTGATTTCCCATAGTTATGATAGTTTACCAGAGGGTTTGACATCTTACGACTTATACTCCCCCATGTGGGATGACACCAGGAAGCGAGCCGCCAGCACTTCAGGGCCTCGGAAGAAACAAAAGATGCTTCACTGAGCTTCGCATTTGACACCAGGAAATGGCCATTAACATGGAAACATAGCGAAGATCCTTTGGGAATTGAGGAAACTCCCATTTTGTGACACACAGACATTTCGATCAAAGTTGGAGTTTGCATCAATCTGCGCCCTTTTCAGATTTCCATCAGACTGAAAGATAGGCTGACAGTTTGTGATAGGAATACCTGATATTTGAATCCTTGGTTTGGGTTGGCATCAGCTTTCGGAGGGGCTTGGGACCAAAGATCACAGCAACGGCACCAGGACCCCAAGGTTCATAGCTTTTGTTTTTCACATGAGCAACTGTGACAAATTACGAAGCCATAAAACACCTGAGGTTTGTTTCATTGTTTCATATTACGGATCCAATTGATGAGGGTTTTAGCCAATGATCCCCAAGCATATGAGAATCTTTCTCTTTCTGAAAATGGCACGATTCCTGTCTTAACCATGGCGAAGCATCGGGACCGGCCATGGCGGCATCTTCCAGGTGGGATTCCGAAGGCATGAAGCAGCAGTTAAATCGGACAAAGAACTAACCAACCATAATTACAGTACAGTAACGGGATATAATTGATATCATATAACTTGAATACAATAATATATATATATATATATATATATATAATGTGGATATTTTTACGGACCATGTTTCATTCACCTAATAATTATATGACATGTGGGTTTGTCTGAACATGAGGAGTTTACCTCCAGCCCTGGGGGCTTCACCTGCAGAGGGATTGTCGCCCTTCCCAGTTGCCGAGGACCCCAATGGTCGCTCCAACAGCCAAGAAAGGAGACGTCCTGCAGATGTCACCAGAGGCACACGAAACCCATGCTGCATTAGATGGAAGTGATGTTTTTTTTTTTTGTTTGTTTGTTTCTCTTTTAAATACTGTAACCATCCAGTCAAAATAGTCAAACAAGGGGTTGCACCTTGCAACTCTTCACGTGTTTCTTGGCTGAATTCCTTCCGTTCAGCTTCCGTTCAGCTTCCAGGCTAGACTGAAATGGCTGGCAAAAGCCTTCAAGAGGCTGGCGGTCAAAGAGTTCGACCCCAATGTCCTCCTTGACATTGTGATGGATCCTGTGCCTGGACATTGCAACAGCACCAGGCTGTGACACGGTGGCTTTATTGTCCTTGATATTTGAATGTCAAGATCTGAAAGTTGTACTGGTTTTGAGTTCCCAAATTTGGTACACCCTCGGATTTCCTGTTGTTTTTTTACTTTGTTTCTTTCGCTTAATGGCTTTACTGCCACTTTTTTCCTGACAAAAGCATCCCATGTTTACCCTCTGCACACCAAACATCTCAAGGGAATTCCCCCTTTTGGACAATTGCCTCTATTGAATTGAACGGTCTACGAACATTTGCCCGCAGTTGCAGCCATGGTTGACCATACTTATAGGGCACCCATATCCCATATATCCCAACTCATAGGGGTTAAAATCCTATGCTTATCGAAGGAAGTTTAGAAGTCAAACTTCCGACAATATGGACAGATGAAAAGCAGAGATGGGAAGAGTCAGAGAGAAGAGAAGAGTAGAAGAGAGAAGATCAGAGAAGAGAAAGAGTCAGAA
>Ga0126342_10007828_pt1 | contig 19113 bp, 18 predicted proteins | sample Cyp1metagenome_FD_92528 | JGI IMG/M metagenome (GOLD analysis project Ga0126342, IMG submission 92528) | Coral microbial communities from Lord Howe Island, Old Settlement Bay, Australia - Cyphastrea 1 metagenome | ecosystem: Host-associated > Invertebrates > Cnidaria > Coral ... | reverse complement strand
GAGGAGGAGAGGAGGACGAGGCAGGAGGAGGCGGAGGAGGAGGAGAAGGAGGAGGAGGAGGAGAAGGAGGAGGAGGCAACTGACATAAAATCTAACAACCCTCACCTGGCAGGTGGGGAAAAAACAGAAATCTGATCGAAATCTCGCTGCCAGGATGGGTGGCTTGATCTGCCAAGCCTGTGAGCTCGTGGAGGAATCTACGAATGCAAGGCCTGGTAGCCTGAACAGCTACGAGGACAGGGGGTCGGGGTCAACCCCTGGAGGCTTTCGAACAACCAGGGGATAGCCCAATAGATAGAGCCATGGATGGAAAATCTAATACGGAACTTCTATGAAATTTGGAGGATTTTTAGGGGGAAGCCTTGAATTTTAGGAAACCTCCACCTGAGTTTAAGAGTCTACATGTTGGATGTCAATTTGTTTTGCTGTTTTCAGGAGAGAAGTTTGGATTGAAATCCCAATTTTACGAAGATCTTCACGAGCAAAGCGGGGTGTTTTTGAAGGTATCCTTTTCCATTTCTGGGTGGTTGTGCTAAGCTGGCTGCAAGAAAAACTCAATGGTCATCCCCGTCAATTTGTGACATGGGCTTTCCAACGTTCGGCGTCACAGTGACGATTGTCCACACTTTGGTGATGACACGACATGGTTCATCCGAACCTTGAAATACTGCTAGTGTACTCAATTGGAGGGTGAGTAGGATTTCTTTACACATCAGAGATTTCTGTAAGTTGGAGGCTGAGGCACTTGTACTTCCTTGCAAAGTCATGAACTCCCCATTTTTGTGGCTTAAGTCCCCAATCATGGCTGATTTCTTTCTTTTCATCACCAATCACTCACCAAGCATTCACCTGCAGACCCAATCACATCGCAGTTTTTGTCCATTTGCTGACGATGTCTGAATCAATCCCCACCAGAAATCAGCATTGTTGATAGATTAATCATGATTAATCAGCATACATCATCTATCAACGGCCTATTTTCCATAGCAAACGGCCAGAAAGTTTGCCAGAGGCGCTGCATGCTATCAGCCCAGCATGGCCCAGCGTTTTTTCGTAGGAGTTGGCCAGAGCTGTGAATATGTACAAGGTGGTTCTGGTGACAAAGAACACCGTGACTGGTACTGTTGTTCAGCGGCGTTGTTGGTTGCTGTGTTGATGAATGGTTAGTTGGTTGGTTAGTTGGTTGGTTGATTGGTGTGTGTTGGTTGGTTGGCTGGCTGGCTGGCTGGCTGGCTGGTTGGTTGGTTGGTTGGTTGGTTCGTTGGTTCGTTCGTTCGTTCGTTCGTTGGTCGGTGTTGGTTGGTTGGTTGGTTGATTGGTGTTGGTTGATTGGTGTTGGTTGATTGGTGTTGGTTGATTGTTGTTGGTTGATTGGTGTTGGTTGATTGGTGTTGGTTGATTGGTGTTGGTTGACTAGTGTTGGTTGATTGGTGTTGGTTGATTGGTGTTGGTTGATTGGTTGGTTGGTTGGTGTGTGTTGGTTGGTGTGTTGATGATTGCTTAACTGCCAGCCACTGGCGGGACAAAATTTCAGGCATGAATGGTTAGAACATGGTAGGTTTAAGAATGTTGTTGATAAATGCCATGAATATCAGGATGTATAGTAACTCGTCTATGGATATCTGGCTATTGTATCTATGTTTGTGTATAATAATAATGATATATATATATATATATTATATATAAACAATTATGAAGAGAAATTTTTAATGTTTAATCCGTGCTTAGCCCAATCAGCATTCCGATCACTCCGCCCAGCAGTGAATTTTTGGGAGTTGTCTTGTTGCTTTTCACTCGAGCGAAGATACCTTCATTTGTTTCGGTTCAACCTTCATTATAGAGATTATAGAGTCTGTTTGCTGATCGAAGTCCTTTTTCGGTTGTTTACAATCACCACTTTGGATGCATAAAGCCACATTCATATCATTGCTCATTCAAAATCAAATAACACTATATTTGCAGATTATAGTGTGGTGCGTTTGTTCCTTAACATCCCCATCCTTGTTCAGTGAGTCCTCAAAGTCCAAGTCCGACTTGTTGAACTCACCAAGTATTCATGGCTTAGTTTCCAGAGGTTTCCGGTTTCAATCTTCCCGCTTCAACCGCATGCAAACATATGCAAACCATTGAAACTTTGAACACCATAGTCATTCTGGTTGGTGGTTTCAAACATGATTTTTATGTTCCATTTCATATATGGGATGTCATCCTTCCCATTGATGTTTTTCATATTTTTCAAGATGGTTATATAAAACCACATTTTCCAGTATTTGGTGATGGACATTTTATAACATCCCCATGAAATTCATGGTGTTTCAGCCCCCTTCTCCATGGATTTCTCCCCCACGAATTGATGGTGATTTCTCCATGACTTCCCATAAAATCAATCATATGGCACGGTTGGAAGCCACAGACAAGGCCATGGCTAGGACAGCTAGGATAGTTATAACTGATTATTATTGGTTATAATTCTATGGGATTATACATAACTGATAGCTTATAACATCTTATGACTATGGCCATGGCCATATCTGCAATTGCTAATAGCATACTGGTAATTAGTTGTTAGTATTGCTGGTTATACTGGCATAAAACCAGAAATGGGGTTTCCGTAGTACTTATAACTGGTATAACTCGGGCCATAGCAGGTGATGATTGCCTGCATTATGCTCTCCCAAACTTTTCTCACCGGAGCGCTGGTGGGCCTGATACCGGTGAAGAAGGTGTCCAAGCCTCTACTGCGATGGAGCGTGATCATGCCAATGTTTCTGGACATGGAGGTTGAAGTCGACTGGGGGATCCCCAGTCGGAAAACCATACAGTTATGGCCAAACTGTATAACATTTTTTTTTTGAATTATAATTATAATCCTATACTATAAAGTGGGTTTATATTATATATATATCATTGTAAACCCATTTATAACTGTTTAACGGCCACAACTGCAGGTTTGAATGCTAAGTCATGAATCATCCATGACGACTGGATGATAACTTGGATGATTTGGGCTACCCCCATGACAAAACGGACACCTCCAAATGAATCTGTGTTTTATGGTTGATTTCAATGGCGAAATTCACTCGAAATGCCGAGGATTCAACCAAGAGAAAGTGCAGCTGAATGCTGAATGATGTGGGTATGGTGACACATGGGGTGACACCATGGACCCAAACAACTGGATATGTTTGAGGATATTTTGAGTATTTAAACATGTTTTTCTGAATGGTGGGGTCAAAGGATTTGTTCGAGCTTATCATTGATGTTCCAACCCTAAACATGGACACTAGGACTGAAACCCTTGAAAGGATATGATAGATATGTCTAATGTTCCATAAGCTTTGCCATAAATCGGGATATGTTTATTAATATTTATATATATATATATACACATACAAATTATCAGAATTTCTCAAATCTGAGATTCACCATGAACAATGACGCGATCCCGATGTTTCCTCGCTTAAACTTGGGAGCCCAGGTTCTGTGTCATGGCCTTGCTGAAGGACCTGACTCAACTCAGCAAATTCGCCTCGCTGGGCATGATGGGTACCTGGCACCTAAGATCTCTGGGAAAATCTGAGGATCTGTGGGAAATGGAGGCTGGGATGGGAACATCAGATGGCAAGGGATTTTTAGCCCCACGAGAAAGCCACGACCGGAGGCTATGACTTGAAAATTCCCACGAGAATTTTCATGAATGAACCATGATTTTTGGGGGCAGAGTCACCGACCCGGCAGGTGGTTGTGACGCACAGGTCGCCATGATTTCAGGTGAGTCGAGTCGTCTTTCCCCCCCCAAAAATGGTGGGGTTACGGTTTTACCACCAAACAGTTGCATCATCCCATATATATATATATATATTCCATGGTGCTGGGTGATTTTTACCTACACAACTGGGTGATTTTGGACAAGGGCAGTTTTGTTGAATTCATATTCCAGCACCATGGTGCTTGCATATGGTCTTCTCCACAGAGATGTCCCAGGATAGTGTTGGTCAATCCACAACAAACGATCATCCACTGAACTATATGTTTATTCACAACAAAGTTAATTCACCTGGATGATTTGCTAAATCCACAACATTTTGTTAACCTAAACTATATCATTTTGTTAATTCACTTGGATGTTTATAGTTTAACATTTTCTGAGGATCCAACTAATCCAACTGGACATCCCCTGTGACATGACATCATTGTGGCCGAATCCCGATTTGCTCGTTCTGGTTGATGTTAAAATCCCCATGAAAACTTGGGCTTTGGCTCAAGAGTAGCATGTCAACCCAATGAACTTGGGTAATGGTTCCACATCCTAAACCTTGTAACCGCTACTTGTGGACTGAACTTCCATAGGATACTGCTCATTCCAGGTGTGTTGATCTGAAAATGATCTGAAACTCATGAAATTCCATGGTTTCAACCATCGTTTTGCCCTTTGCTGGACCCTTTGCAGGGACTATCGATGACTATCGTATTTGGTAAATACCGGTGCCGCTGTTTTTTTTTGGGGGGTATTTCACATGGAGTCCATTCGACCCAAGGTTTGGCCGTGGAACTCCTGGGCCTTCTGATCGGTTGCCTCTTGGGGTCCTTCATGGAGCATGATCCTCCCAAGAGCTATTCCATGATGCCACCAGAAGGTGACACGGTGACTTTGGGAAAAGGAGCCAAAATGCAGGCATGTGGGGGTTAGATTAAGCTGTCCAACACCATTTGGGGTAAAAGGGTATATTACATATTAATGTTGACAGCAGCGAAATCAGTATCCATGTCACCAACTTCATCTATCAACAAAACCAATCCATCTTTTTTTCTCTAGATTCTAGAATATTCTAGATATAAATATACAAATCTATAGAAATCTGATTAAAATTTCCACAACATCTCAACGCATGGCACCAATGGCTGACTGCTGAAGGGGATGCTTTGGATTCCTACAGTTATGGCCATGGCTATTAGTTATAACTGGTTACAACTCTATGGGATTATACATGAACCATAAATGAGGTGCTGTTAGTGGTTATAACTGTTATAACTGGTATTTCAGGCCACACCTGTATATCCCATGGTTTATCCATGTTCAATAGTTTTCACAAAGATATTCCATATATTTATCCAGTTTCCATAGATATTCTATAGATACATCCATATTCCGCGGATTGTTTCACTGATATTGTCTGATATGTTTGGATCCCACAAAATCTCTTCATAAACACAATCATTGGTTCAAATAAAAAAGGTAACCTTTCGATCTTTGACTTCTCCATGGTTCTTTGGCAAGTATATGATACAAAAACGTGCAGCAACCGCAGTATATATATATATACCTGGAACATCCATTGATACATAAATTCTTGCCCGGTTCCTTTCCTGCTACTGCCAGTGGATAAATGCTCGTTTTCTAAAACATGCTCGTTTTGTCAAAAAACGCTCGAGAGATATTAGACCCAATCCAAACCATACCCAATCCAGCTTGTTTTATCCCTCCACACATGCTCGCGCATGTCTGACCCACATCACCTTCAACATGGTCCTTTCTGATCCTGTCAGATCAGTTTCGATGCTTGGACAAGCGAATGAAATACCTTTGGTATTTCATGAGGGACCTGGTCATGGTCCGTTGCACCACCAAGGGCCCTGCATTGAGCCGCCGTGCAATACGACATATTCTACCAATGTAGTCCTCGTCGGACCAACAGGCATAGCCTAAGTAAGATGATAACATGACATGTTGGATCATTCTGGGCCATGTTGGGATTTGTTGGGCATGTTTAAGTCTCTTTTGAAATTATTGAGTTGTTTGGTGACCGAAGGAAATCAATAAAAAACATCCCAAGAAGAGAAACTTAAAGGGTTGATGACCTTGGAGCTTCTTCTCACCACAGCTTGATGCATTTCAGTCCTGAGTTTTGAATCTTAAGATCCCAAATCAATATTGAAATAGGAAACCATCCCAAAGAATGTAATTCCTGGGTATATCAATCAAAAGAAAATTACTCCCCAAATCTAAGAATCGAGGTGTGCAGGTACATGTGCCCCTTTGGCTTGTGTTTGTAGAGACGCCAGCCAAGCTCATGGCTCATGGATGCAAGCGCACCGTATCCCTCCTCAAAGGCATCTTTTAATGTGGTGTAAGGAAGAATGTGGGGTACCTAAAACAGTAGTGAACTTAGTAAACAGTAGTTGGAGATAACAAAAAAAGGCATTGGATAAGCTAGTTGTAATCCCAGTATCTGAGGAGTCGTAGCCGCATAAGATGACCTTTTCAGCAGTGGTAGTTGTCATCCAAATGCCCTCACCATGGATCCTGTGAAAGAAATCATTGGTGCAGCGAAAAGTCCACTGCATCACTTCCAAGAGTGGTCGGTGATCCACTTCCTGAGTTGGTTTCACAGATTTCAGAATTTGAGTACATGGTTGAAAATCATTTTCGGGGTTTTATTTCAGTGTGAAAGTTTGGGCAAATCCAAATTGATACTAAGAATCAACATCATCAGGGACCAACATGTCCAACTCGTTTTGCAGCCACTTGCACAGCAAAGCCGTGTCATGAGCTCGCCCGACCTTCTGAGGAAAGTTCTTTGTCCTTGGAACCAATGCCATGGAGCACTTTGCAAGGCTGGGTAGTGAATTGGGCTGAGGGACCAAAAGAACACTCCCAACCCAGAAAAGATTTCAGTATAATTATAAAGAAAAGGATCGAAGTCATCTTGAACTTGATGGCATCAAAGCACTTGATGTGTGGTGTTTTCCTGTTCCATGAGCACCATGTTTCAAAGCTCTCAAAAGCAGAATCCAAACGTGCCTGTATAGAGCGACCCTCAAACACCTTCATGCGGCACAATCCCCATAGCGTGCTCACCCATAGGTCACCGCCCATCCCCAGATTGAAGTTGTGTAACAAATCTGGTTTGATGATTGAAGCATCGCTTCCCCCAGGAATGGATCGTAGGGGTGATGGCTCACCAGCTTTGAACGGGGAAGGCAAATCGTCACTGAACAAACAGCTGCGAGCTTCACCGTTGGCAGACATGTCCCACCATTCCTAGGCTTTAAAACATATGTCCAGCATGGTCACAAAAAAACAAAACTAGGTGGGTTTCAGAACTCAAACCAAAGATTGTTGCATTCCAGACTAGAATCTTGTCCAGGGCAGTAATGACACTTTCTGCGGCTAGCAAAGCCAGTTGACAAACCATAAGCTTTCCTGACCCATGGCCAATCCCCCTTGCAAGCGACATAGATGCCATAAAAGGTGCAAGGTTCACCGTCAACCTCAGCGCCAAAGGCTTGGAAGCATATCTCAGAATTTAAGGCAGTGCATCCAATTGACAATTACCAAAATACTGATATTGGCAACGAAAAAACTTATATAACTGAACCATGGGGAGTAACAGAAATGGTAACACCTTCGTGGAACAATTCCGTAAGATCATCCGCCAAAGCCTGCAGAAGCCCATTCACACTCGCGTCCTTCTTCGCATACCAATCTGATGGCATGAGGCTGAAAAGCAAGCGCGTTGTAAAGGAGTGCCTGCCACAATGCTATCACACCATGCGTTGGAAAACTTTGAGAAACAACAAACAATAGTACTATGGGGATTCTTTTCAAAAAAAAATGCAGGCAAATCCGAGATACTTCGAACAGTTCAAGTCATTGGGGCCAGAAAATGGAATCATCAGCTGGAAACTAATGACCAGCAGTGGAACCTTTGCGAGTCCACGGCCCTCATCACCATGCAGCATTAGTGGTATACACCGTGTCCTTTCCTCCCGTGATTTCAAATGAAATACCGGGTGGTCTCCTCCCAGGTATTCGTAGTTGTCCCAAAACTCCTCAAACATTTTCTTGTAGTTCTCACCACCATTCACAAAAGGGCTATGGCCTCCCAGCATAAAATCCGGGTGTCTCTCAAGAATGGCTTTCATCCAGCTGGACATACGGATGATTGGGTAATCAGCTACTTTTTCGCGTTTCCGCTTCTTCCCACCAGATACCGTCACCTTTTTGCGGATGATGATTTTCCTGGTTGAAATTTCGACTGGAAACGCTTTGCCACTCCGATGAACATACCTGTGAAAGTCCCTGGCGGCATTGGACCCCTTTCTGCCACTACGAGTAGCTTTGTACCGAGCGAGCTTGTTGACCTCTGGGTCTTGTACTCCTACAGGGTTAAAATATCTAACTATTTTTTTTGTAGCTGGCCCCCAAAAAGCAAATGGAGGTATCAACATAATTTTAAAGTACCAGTCCTAGTCTCCACATTCTTTTGGCTGCAGTGCCCGCTAAGCGAATCACCCCTTTCGCTGAAGCAACCTTGTGCGGAAACCAGCCAAATAACATTCCCAAATCTTTGGAGGAAAGCCCTTAAAGAATTTAATTGTATGAAATTGTACTAATACCGTTGTTAGAAAGCCAGGGAGCTCCAGTCTCAGCATCTTGCAGTAGAGCATCTGCTAGATCCGAGCTGGAAGATGAATCACCTGCCAACAGGGGCCCATTCCCCAGCTAGCACTCTGAGCAACTGTGCCAGGCCTGGGTCGTCAAGCTGTTCCTCTTCATCTGGTGGCTCAGCAAGGCCTGCGTGGGTGAGATGATCTTGAAAACATATTTTGTGATGGTAACCTATCAAAAGAACTATCAAATCTTGCTAGATGCAATTTTGTCGTCCCAGCGCCAACGTGTGAATGTTGAGAAACACTCATCCAACTCGTGAAATATACTCAAGCAGCTTCAGCTCTGGCATTTTAGGTGACAGGGAGAAAACACAGATTGGGAAATCAAATTCTTATCTCAGAAATTTTAATTCTATAGAGATCAACTGTTGCCAGACAGGGCCGGTTCAAAGCTGCATTTCAAAAAGCAACCCAAAGACTCGCATCTATCAAGACACTATTTGGTCTTGGTTTTCTTGGACTTTGAGGGCTGGGGTGCATCAACATCCTTAGAATCCTTGGGATCCTTTGCCCGCTTTGCAGGCTTTTTGTCCTTGCCCTTATCCTTCTTGTCCTTGGCCACCGACTCAGTGGGCTTCTTGATGTTCCTGAGAAAGTTGGTGGTAAAAGGGCTAACTAACAATTCCAGAACTCAAACCTGTAACCTCACCTATCAATGAATTTTAATTGCATAGTATGGGTAAACTTAAGTTCAAGATTCTTACTGCGGGTCAGATAGTTGTTCATTGTCACATCCGCCTTTGTGCAACGGGCGTAAGTAGCCATGACCAATCTCTTCTTCTCGTCCACGCTCCTGGAAAGGATGTGAACAGTGGATTATATATAAAGTTGAATTGCATGGGATTACAAGTTGACATGATATCATATGGGGCCCCCACTTTTCGTCACTGGTTTCCATCGAAAGATAGTCGGCTTGCATTTTGCTGAGCTCATTGTAGCTGTTGTTGAGGTTGTCCACAAGGGTCCCAACCTCTTTTGCAATCCTAAGATTGAACATCATATGAATCATGATCTAAAGATTTGATACACGGGTTCTACTTTGGAACTGCTACCCGACCAAGTTGCTCCGTAGCACGAGGCACCTCCATTGCTACGAGTTTGTCCTGGCAAGCATGGGTTGGGAGACCAGGCAGAAATTGTTTGGGAGACACTTAAGGTCATGCTAAGTATCATGCATGCATGGTTTTACTAGGTTTACTCGGTCCTTCTGGTCTGTTGCTGAGTCAATCTTCTTCCCCAACACTTGGATGAAAGTTGGCAAGATCGTAAAGGGTGAATCGTTCTTCTGCAGAGATGGAAACACCAACCTTGGGAAAACGCATTCTATAAATCAAATTTTAGTGAGATTTCTGGTGACTAAGTAAGGATCACTCAGACCATAGTGACCAAGATACTTGCTCTTGCCCACTGCTGCAATTGCAGCAGCCTCCTGCACCCTGGCTTCCGAGGAGGGCTCCCTCGCTGCCACTGCTGAACAGTCAAGGGTCCCCTGCAAGTCAATGAGGCCGCCTTCAGAATCCTGCAACACCAACGTGAAGACCATGACCATAAACCACTTGCGACTTAGATTTCTTTCAGCATGTACTACATATAAATGTTGCTAGCATACATAATGACATATTAGTCCTCAACTTCACCTTGAGCTTGTGCATGACTCATCTCACCTCTCTCGTTATTGTTGGCAAAGAAATCTTCCAACACCAAGCGCGCTTCATCCTCTCCGTGCACAGGATTTTTTCGAACAAGTCCTTTGGACTCCGCCCACTGGAAGGACTTCTCAATCATCGACCTTGTGGGTGTTTACTGTGGTTGCAGTTGATTTCCAAGATAGTTAAAGTTGGGTCGCAAATCCGAAGTAAGAGAAGTAATCTGGACCAAAACCATTTGCAATCAAGTAACGCTGAGTATTTCTCATGATCCTTCAACTAGCTTTTTGTCACCCACTTTCCCTTGTTTCCCGTACTGTTGGTCGATTTGTTCCAGCGGGTGATCTGGAGCTCAACAGACTTGAAATCACCATGTTGTTCCAGAAGCTTTCGCAATTCGGCACCTCAAAGTAGAAGCAAACATGTTATTTGTCAAAGTTGAGTTTTATCATGTCATGGCAAGATTTGTTAATTATATGTTTTAGATCAGGAACGTCCTTCATCGGTGCTGTAAAGCTTCAGGACCTGGGGCGATGCAGTGATCTTGGCTTTCATCTTCGGGTCGCAATATCGCCGGATCCTAAGATCTATGATCACAGCTGCATTAACAAGGAGGATCAAAGTTGGGAGTTGACACCTATTGGGAAAATGAGATATGTGCAACCTTTTTCTGCTTTAGAACCTGTTAGCTCATACTGTTCGATCAGTCTCTTAAATAACGTGCTACCTAGGTTCTTGTGGTAAATGGCATCAAATTTGTTGCCAGACTGTTGGCTCACAGATGAGGGCACTGGAGATCCAGGTGAGTAGCCAAATGGTATCTCATCATCATTCTTGGAAGTACCATCCTTGCTTTCCCCTGCAGAATTGCTACCTCCCTGAGATTCCTTGTCAACTTGATCCTTTGGTGGGTATTTGGCATCTTCATGTACATGAGTCAGCTTGTCCTGTGGTGGTTGCAGTGTCACAGTCCGCTTGTTCTGGATTGTCTCCTGAGCCGGCTTGTACTGGATTGTCTCCTGAGTCGGCTTTTTCTGGATTGTCTCCTGAGTGTCCTGGGACGTATACACAGTGCTTTTGCCTCTGGAGAGGTGAGGACATGTTGTGCCTTGGTAAGCCGTGGTTGGTACTGGTTCCAATCTCCATGCACTGTCAACTGTCATTGGGTCCAATCTCCAACCACTCTCAGTCGACGGTGGGTGTGGATTCCCTTTCTCGATTTTCTCGAACTCACCATTGGACGAAGCAATGGATTCAGCAGCAGTTCCCGCTACATATGCACCCGAAGATGATGCTATGGCTGGAGCACCTCCCAAAACAAAATCTCAAAATTGGATTCGAATATTTGGAATTAATTGTATGGCAATTTGCAATTCATTTTGAACAACCCCAGTCAGCCTGGAACCTCTAAGGCATCAGGCTTCGCAGCAGCTTTGCAGCGGGCAAGGCGCTCTTGGATGGCCGCGATCTTGGCCCGAGTTGCCTCAGAGAACAGAATTTAAATCGATATACCTAGAGCTGTTTCTTAGCCACATGGCAACATAGGCAATGCATATTTAAAAGACAAAGTACTGCTAGCTGTTCCTTTGTCGACTCCGGCATGGCGCTTGCTTCAGTCGACATTTGACAGCCCTTAACGAGGGTTCTGTTAGACATGTTTGAACCCCAAAACCTGTCAAGGACATCACATTCAGAGCAACTGTTGGATGATCAACCTGTCGAGATTACTCAAGTTTGTTCGGACATGTTTGGACATGTTCGGACAACTGATACCAAAGGTGGCAAAAATCAGATTTGCGGCTTTTTGCACGATTTTGTGGATATTTGCGGTTGTTTTGCGGATATTTGCGCACGTTTCATTTTAGCGTTCAGTAACGCATTTTCGAATTAGTTCGAGAAAAGTCCAGCCTCACGCCTGTTCGACAGACAAGTTGTACTCTTGCCGTTCAGTCTCTGGCACGCACACCTAGGCCAGAATCAAGATCAGTTTGGTCTAAGGACTGAGGGGGCTGAGATATCAAGAGACTGCCACTCTGAATATTGATCGAATTGTAATCAATTGAACCTAAGGAAGGCACCAAATTGGTAAGTTCAGCATAAAATTTTCGCATCACTGCAATCCAGCTGTCAGGGATTTGAACATGAGGACAGTTGTAGAGGTACTTCCACACATGCTGCATGCCAGCATCCACCCAGGGATCACCTAGATCCATTCTGCTAAACAATTGTCGGTCAGTCAGGGTTGTATCAACATGTTCCCTGTGCCGCAAATGCAAAGGAAAGGAGGGACGAGTTTCATAGAGCTCCATCAACCTCTTGGCAAACCCTTCCGGGTAACACCTGGGCCGGGAAAGATTTAAATTTATATATACAAAATATATGATGCAAGGTGCATAACCCCAAACAGGTAAATCAAACATGTTAAGTATTTACTGAGATCTCAGCGCTGTTTTGTGTAGATCTGGAGTTCCACAAAACCGTTTCACCCCGGACTTGTCCATGTATTTGCCTCACTACAAGTATTGAAATTATTTGAAATTCACTATATCGATCTGTATATCTCTGGGACCCGAACGTGCTGTTGCCGAACTTGTTTCTTAAGAGGGCCCATGTCTAGCCCTGAAATCCAGGAGCCGTTTGACCAGCAAACAGTGGGTTTGCTGGTCTTTGCTCCCAGCAACATCATCTAAAACCGCACAGTGTAGACCTCAGTGGCTGGAAGGTGGTTTCCAACATAATATTGTAACTTTGGTCATCCAGCCAAACATATTATTTCTTGAGAAGTCATTCTTGTATAATCAAGATACATAGCATGTGGAATTGCAGAATGCTTCCCACCGCAAATGGCGTCTTAAAAGTGACCCTTCCGGGTGCTCAACCACGAAGTAACAGTGCTTGGCAATGATGACCATGCACAGCAGAGTCATCCTGAGTACCGTGGCTTTTAGGGAATTATAATTTCAAGGATTGCACAAGTACAGGTACATTAACCAAGATTCCGGGAAATGGTCGTGTTTCCAGCCGCTACATGTGCCAAATGTACAGCACCCCAAATGTTGATGAAGTTGCGAAGGCTGGTTCCCCTGTTGGGTAGCCCCCATGATCCGCAATCTGGCCCCATCAGATTCATAGACTCTTCAAATTCACAAAGAATAGTCCAGAGGGCTAACCTTGGCTAGGTCAAACCAGTTGGATAACATGTGCATATTTGAAACAGCTCAAGAAATCTATCATTCTCTACATGGTTAATGCAGCAGGCTAACAAGAACCCAGGGGAGCTTAGGAAATCCATCGTTCTCTCACCCGGGCAAAAGATGTAGTCGAACTTTGTGGCAGCATAGCCATGAGCGGACCTTAGATGGACAGGTTGGATATGTCATGTAATATTATAGTTAACTATCAGTGGCATTCCTGATTATGAAATGGTGAGTACCCCATCAATGATGGAAAGAAACCAAGTAGTAGAAGCCTGAGCTCCTCCCGCAAAGAGATCCAGAAATTGGAAGCGTGGACGAATCTCTGGGATATGCGTGGACCATTGAAGCAGCAATACTATGGCACAAAGCACCTGACAGGGAAATTGTTTCATTTGTTGGGGGAGGCCGTGAAACAAAATTACAAACTATCGATAGTAGCACATCTCCCACCTTGGGGGCATTGACTTGCATCAATCTCACCAGAATGGACTCAGGCTCCATGGAGGTAGGCTCCATGGCTATCCCCACAAGGCGCTGTCTGATGGCTAAAAAGCTATTGAGTCAGCAAAAATATATAAGCTTAAAGAACCCCGCTATAGCCACAAAACAGTGCAGGGCAGGTGCAAGGCAAAAGGGAGGAACCTTCACTTTGAAATCGGATAGCCCATCCTTCAGCAGCCATGGCCCTGCGTGGGCAGGACAAGTGACAGTAAGGAACCAGCCACTACAAAAACAGCTAGCTAAAGAACAAAGTCGCTCGATATGAGGCAATTGTTTTTTCTTTGGCTTTCTCAATCCAAACCCCGAGCTGCTCACATGTTCCAATTGGAGCTACAATCTAAAGACGAGGACGCAGCTGTGCTGCCCTTGCCACAAAAGCTTCCAACTCACGTGAGTAAGTAACCCATATGGATACCAGTTGGCATTTCAGCCAACAATCCAAAACCCAGAAACCACCAAGTCCTCAGCGCATCTAAGCGCCCAAGACAGTAGGTGTAGAGTAGATCGCTCAGTCAGTGGCCTTGTAAGCCTGGGCATTCAGATTGGCGTGAATCAATAAGTCAAAAGATATCAGAGTTTTAATTGGTATTCTGATTTGACTGGAATTGCAAGATGAAAGTGCTACTGTTTCTAAACAACCCTTGGGATCATGTTTGAAATAAATAAATTATATATACGGTCAAGAAACAGCCTTAGCTTTCTCCACCGCTTCCTCCTCTGACAACCCGTCTTTCAACGCCTGCTTCTTGGCAACATGGTAGGCCGATGATTTCCTGCTGAGCTTTGCCTTCTTCTCTTTCAATGCCTTTTCGTCTGCTGGCTCCTTGGCTTGTCTTCTTTTCGGCTTCACTTCATCTTCATCCTTTTCTCCTTCCTTCTCTGGATCCTGATCCAGAAGGGTCTTTCGTCTCTTCTTTGGCTTCTCTTCATCCGTCTTGGGAGATTCATTCTTCATCTTTCTGATCTTGGCCTTCTCATCTGCATCATCTTCCTGCTTCTCCTCTTTGTCCTTCTGGCCTCTTCTGCGTCTTTTTGGCTTCTCCTCATCTGCGCCCTCCTTTGTCTTCTCGTCCTTGTCCTTCTGGCTTCTCTTGCGTCCTTTCGGCTTCTCATCTGCATCCTCCTTTGTCTTCTCCTCCTTGTCCTTCTGGCTTCTCTTGCGTCCTTTTGGCTTCTCATCTGCATCCTCCTCTTTCTTCTCATCCTTGTCCTTCTGGCTTCTCTTGCGTCCTTTTGGCTTCTCATCTGCATCCTCCTCTTTCTTCTCATCCTTATCCTTCTGGCTTCTCTTGCGTCCTTTCGGCTTCTCATGTGCATCATCTTCCTCCTCCTTGTCCTTCTGGCTTCTTCTGCGTCTTTTTGGCTTCTCCTCATCTGCGTCCTCCTTTGTCTTCTCCTCTTTGTCCTTCTGGCTTCTTCTACGTCCTTTCGGCTTCTCATCTGCATCCTTGGCTTTCTTGGTCTTGCGACCCTTTTTGGATTCTTCCACTTCAGAAGTTTCATTCTCAGACTCCTCATCGCTAAAGCGAAGGTTGTCATCTGACTCTGAGCAACTGGATGCTTTCTTGGTCCTCTTGTTTGACTTCCGTCCTCTTCCTGCTCCTTTACCTCGGCCACGTCCTCTGCCTCTGCCACTTTCCTCACCTGCTTCCTCCTTTTTTTCCTCTTGTTTGGCTGTTGCTCTTCTGGGGACACAACCTTCACAGTATCCAGCACAGCTGGCCTGGCATGTTGGCTGGTGTGCTCTGCTTGACTGCTCTTTGCAATCTCCTTTGCTTCTCCTTCTTCTTCTTCTTCTTCTTCAGACTCGTCCTTTTCTTCTGCCTTGCAAGCTTCATCTTCTCGTCTTTTCTCTGCGGCCTCCTGTGCGTCTTCAGCCTCAAACTTTTCGGTGGAACCTGTTCCTTCCTCATGTGGGTTTCCAGGGATCGTGGTTTTCTCACTGGTTTCTGTCACTGGGGTGGAAGGCACATAGCTTGGATATAGTTTCAAAGCATCTTCCTTGCTATGACCCATGTCCATGATCATCCGCAACAGTGCTGGGTTGATGTGGTCACCATCCCCCGGGGATACTGCATCTTTCAACTCCTGAGGTCCAAGTTCAGAAGTGGTGGCGCCAAGAGCCAGGGTCTCAGGCAAACGGGCTCCACACATCTCAGCAAAAGTGCAGGGCTTCTCCTCAGGGAGTGGCACCTGTGCGAGAGAGAGAGAGAGAGAAGTTAGGATAGGCAGCAATCTAATTTCAGATTAAATGGATATCGATATAAAGAGATATCTTTAAACAAACAGGGCTTGAAAACAAGTAATTGAATTTTGAAACTCATGGTACCTCCTGTGGAACCTCCAGTTGATCCATAGCCAGTGTCGCTTGAAAGGGAACTGTGTCGATGGCATCCAAACCTGGGCAAGACTAGAGAGGATAACTTTGCAATCTTACAAATGCAAAGATCATATATTTAATAGTACCTCCCCCAAAAATAGTAATTTTAAAATCAACAACCAAGGGACAACCTTTGGGAGCTTGTTGAATCGCTTCGGCTACCAACTTCTGTTGCTCGTCATTCAGGGCTTTTTCCAGTTCAACAAGCTGCAACTGTTCTCTAAGTAACTCCTCTTGTAGTTGAAGTTCTTCAAGTTCTTCCAAGAGCTGTTCATGAGTGACTGGTTCCAACAGTAACGGAAACTCATGGGGTTCTGGAGATTCCGAAAGACGGGCATTGGGCCCAATGCGAAACTTTCTCCCAGAGTGTGCCATGGCTTGCCAGTTTTCAATATCCAAGTTCTTTGCAAGGATTTGAAGTTCTTGAGGCCAATTCTTGGAATACAGGATCTGAACTTTTCCACTTGTGGAGTATCCCATACAAGGTCTTGAAATGAGAACCTCCATAGTAGGGCATAGCGCCGATGGGTAAGAGAGCTGGCACTTCTTGCACTGACCGGTACCATTGGGGCCACCCACAACTTGGTGCCTCTCCAATTTCTCAGTGCTTGGCAACTCCGCAGGCTTTCCTAAGTGTGCATGGGACATTCCATCGTTATATATAATTTTATATATCGGGAATTACAATTGTATACAATTTGCATCCCCAGTGATTCGATACACAAAATGCAAAAGCGAGCTTTAATGAAAGAAAACATTTTTTTTTCATTGAAGAGGTTGGGTAACCATTGGTAAACCATGGTGCAGAACTTGATGCCACCTAGAATCCTTTGGGAGATGGGGTGGCTTTCGATGATCCAGAATGGACTGACACCTGGTCCTCACCACCAAGGCGATGAACAGGAACCGCAGCAGCCGGCTCAGCACCTGCAGAGGCAGGATCTATATGGTAGCTCATGGATCGGGGACATCCCAAACCCTGACCTTCATGCGTAGCAGCAGGAGGTGATGTTGCATCATCATCCGAAATCTCCAACTCCGTGTCCTAAATTGGCGATTGATGAAATATCAAATTGAATTGAAAATGATCAATGGTCTAAGGGGGCTGAACTTTTGTGCTGCTAAAGATCTGTGAGCTGCTCGCTCTCCTCCCCTTCTGCAGAGGATTCGCTGCCATCAGCATTCTCAGAGAAAGACCTGGAGCCTTGGCAGGGCAAGGGGAATGTAATTTAGGTCCTAACATGTCAAGCATAGTTATCATCAAATTAGATATAGATCATCAATATTTTTGGAAAGTAAGTAGTCCATAAAATATAGGTGGGCCCATTGTTTTTGGGAAACCCTTTGCAACAAGTAGCGTGGGTTCGCAGGCAATGGGATGCCTGATCCAATGTAGATCCGCTGGATGGCCCGTTCACGAGGGAAGTGCCCACGAGATGCCACACGGTTGAACACCGATATCAGGCGTTTCAACTTCCATGCTTGCAACCGGGCCACCTTACCTGGGATTAAGCAGAGAAGGGAAACTGATATATGTTCCATTTCAAGATTGGTACATACTAGTGTATCCTTTAGACTCTCTTTGCTGGGTATTACATTTTAAATTTATCCCTGGTTGGATAAATAAACAAAACGATCGATCATTGAATTAAAACAAGGAACGAGGTAGGTTTGCTTTCCCTTTGGGGCGTGCATACCCAAAAAAGAGTTCCACATGCTCCAAGATCTGATGCACACTTGTGCGTACACCCATGTGCTTTAACACAGGGATCACCACATCCTCGTTTGACACCAACTCAGATCGGGATATACGATCACCTGATAGGACTAAATGCCCAACTGCAGCCCTGCTCATCAACATTTCGTTCTGGGCCCACATCTCCACCACAGGTGAAGTCATGGCTTGAAACAAAAGCCAACTACTTACCAAACCACTGTGGCCAAATGCCTGAAACATATATATATATATTCAGATTCAGACAATCACCATGTAGTTTTTTTTTTGATGCATCAATCAAGTAAGATCATTGGAATCCAAGATTTGCTGACAAAGGGGTAACAGGGGTGGCACCTGTGCACGAAAAGGAGCACCCATCAAAGGCCAATACCTCCACGCCGAGGATCAGAGCTATGTCCTACCCTTTGGCTTGGCATGTGTGCACAAACACATACAATATCCAACAGGGCGCACTTGGCTGCACCCAGACCATCAAAGAATCATGTTGGAGCCAAAATGGCTTCTTTCCAAAGGGGTATGATGGGATGATCTTGAAAAAATGAAAATTGTTCGTTTGTGAAAAAAACGCTCGAGGCAATTTTTTGTGATACGACATGTCCATTCCTGCTCGCTTTTGCTGTTTGTGTATCGAATCACTGGGGAGGCAAATATTTAAGTAACGATGGAAGGTCTAGGTATATATGTATACACCGCAAAACCGCTGTCTCGCCGTCGCCAAAATTGTCATTTGTCACGTTCGAATTTTGCTCCTCGTGCAGGCGAAACGCGTTTTTTCTTTTTTAAAGCGCAAAAAAATGCATTTTGATGTTTTCTGATCTTACAAAAAAGTCGTATGGCATTTTCGCTGGCAGGCACGCGACTTTTTGCGTTTTCGGCACGTTCTGGATGGTATTTTTTTTTTTTGAGCTGTTTGTGGCGCTGCTTCATGATAACGTCCTTTCGTTCCCGTCCTCGCTTCGGTTTATGTTAACACGTCAGTGATGTTACGCGCTTGGCTTTCTTGGGCTTGTGTTAACACGTCAGTGATGTTACGCTCTTGACTTTCTTCGGTTTATGTTAATGCGTCAGTCATGCGACGCTCTTGACTTTCTTCGTTGTTATGTTCACACGTCAGTGATGTTACGCTCTTGACTTTCTTCGGTTTTATGTTCAAGACGTCAGTGATGTTACGTCGCTTCCTTTCTTTGGGGGGGTGGG
>Ga0126342_10007827_pt1 | contig 19114 bp, 11 predicted proteins | sample Cyp1metagenome_FD_92528 | JGI IMG/M metagenome (GOLD analysis project Ga0126342, IMG submission 92528) | Coral microbial communities from Lord Howe Island, Old Settlement Bay, Australia - Cyphastrea 1 metagenome | ecosystem: Host-associated > Invertebrates > Cnidaria > Coral ... | reverse complement strand
CTATATCTATCTATATCTATCTATATCTATCTATATCTATCTATATCTATCTATATCTATCTATATCTATCTATATCTATCTATATCTATCTATTTCTATCTATATCTATCTATATCTATCTACATCTATCTATATCTATCTATATCTATCTATATCTATCTATATCTATCTATATCTATCTATATCTATCTATTATATCTATCTATCTATATCTATCTATATATCTAGATTTATGTGTATATATATACATCCCCATCTCCAGCTGCTTAAATACCTACACCGCACCGGAAGCAGGGCAGACAGCTCGTTGGCCACGCGACGTAGAGTGCGGGCCTGGGGGCGGCACCAACAGAGGTGGAGGTTTCCATGATCATATACGGTTAATATATGGTTAATATATGGTTAATATATGGTTAATATACGGTTAATATACGGTTAATATATGGTTAATGCATGGTTAATACATGGTTAATATATGGTTAATATATGGTTCATATACGGTTAATATATGGTTAATATATGGTTAATATATGGTTAATATACGGTTAATATACGGTTAATATATGGTTAATACATGGTTAATACATGGTTAATATATGGTTAATATATGGTTCATATACGGTTAATATATGGTTATATAATATATGGTTAATATACGGTTAATATATGATTAATATATGGTTAATACATGGTTAATAGTTTAACAATTGGTGATGGGCTTCCATAAATGGAGGGACGCTTAAAAATTGTGGTTTATAATGGTTTATAATGAAAAGTCCTGTTGAAATAACGATGGTTTTGGGGGTGCCACTATGACTTCGGAAACCTCCATGTAGATTTATATGTGTGGCTCTAAGGGGATTTCACCAACAAATGTAATTTTTCACCAACACGGAGATTTTTGCCAGACGCACGTGAATTTAAGGCTCAGACATGAGGAGTCAACATGATTGAATCCAAAACAATCAGCATTTAAGCAACCAAAGATAGGACATAGTTCGTAACCATTCATAGTTCACCGATTTCGTGCGACATTTAAAATTTTCCTCAGCTGCGATCTGAAGTATAGCCACTCATTTGTGGAATGTCATGGGGTACTTACCACCTTTCTATCTGAGATATATTATTATATGATAACATATTATAGTATATGTGTATTATATCATATTAATATAATATATATGTTATATAAAATTATATTAACATATGTATTGTATTATATCATGTTTTGCTATATTGTATTGTGTTATATCATATTTATTCTAATATCTTATATTAATAAGTGTACATATAATCATCATATTGACAACCTGCATTCTGCACATCCAAGATCATGGTGAATCATGGTCATTGGAAATCAGTCCGCTGGAAGATCAGCTATCAAAGGTACCCCTCATCCATCCTTACCCGGCCTGGTAAACTAACATAAGTATGGAAAATAACATTTTTTTCATTGGAAAAATCACTATTTCTATGGTGATTTTCCATAGTTATGTTCGTCATCATGAGAGGGTAATATCCATTCATATCTGGCTGGTGGTTGACCTACCCCTCTGAAAAATATGAGTCAAATGGGATGGTGACATTCCCAAGGCAGATATCCATTCATATCCATTGTAGCCCTTATCACTCCATCTATTTATCATACCCTCTGGTAAACTAACATAACTATGGAAAATCACCAGATTTAATGGGTAAATCCACTATAAATGGCCATTTTTAATAGCAAACTGTTAGTTTACCAGAGGGTACTAGTAGCTTGAATCTCCCCAACCTCAGGTTGGATAAAAATTGCCTTTCCACGTCTTTTGTGCCCCTCTGTGGCGCCGCGTCATGCCGCGTCACCGTGTCCGGTCGTAGGTGACATTGAACACGACCCAGGCGCAGTTCTGCCTGGCAACGTGCCATACCGAAAAATCACTGGATTGGTTGAAAGGAAAATCCAACAGGAAACCATTGGTTTAATCCCCAAGGGTTTAAATGTAGATATATTTATATATATAGGGATTTTCCCCATAATATATATATATATATATATATAGATAGATAGGGATTTCCAAGGAACAAATCCCTTAAACCAATCTAGTGACTATATAGACTAGAGCTGCTTAAACATCATAATGTGAATGGGAACATGTGTGATAATCAGGAACTAAACGGGAAATGAACCTAGGGACAATTAGGATGATTGTGGATCATATATTGATGAGTGCGGATTGATTGTGATTATGGTTTTCCACTATTTATATATATCATCTATTAATCAATGTTTTGTCCCGAATCAAATTTATGATTCTGGAATTGTACCGAATTATATATAGTGGAGTGTATGTATAATGTTATATGACGTCATGAAATAATTACATATTACATGTATACAGTATACATTATATATATGCAATACCTAATGATGTTGGATCATTCCAGATAGGAAAGCTATGATGATGGTTGCTTCTTGGGTATGTGTTCAGCATCCAAATCCCCTGCAGTACCATTGTGACGAACCAGCGGGATCCTCAAATGTTCCATGCCGCCAAGGCATTCCTGGACATATTATATTTCCCAATATTTGCTCCAAACATGATCCGAATGTTGGTTTTTAGAATGGTTAAAATATACCGTTATCCACACGGGGAGCATATTATGAATAGGTAGGATTTGTCTGGTGAATTAACTCCTGCTACCTTCATTCACATTGATTTACCATCAACATCAGGGACCACCAGTGCATGTCATCTTTCGACAACTTACAGTCGCGAAAAAAAACGACCGGGCCCTGCATGTGCAGGGCGGAGCGGCTCGTTCTTGCGGCAAAAAGTTGACGGGGCAGCCGGTAGTCGTCATGCTATTGGTGCTTACATAAAAAAGTGTTTTATCGTGGTTCAATATATAGTCGTTCATTAAGAGTTCGCTACATAATAGATGTTCATAATCATTAATAATAATGATAATGATTAATAATTGCTATTCATGGTGGATAGTGGCGATCATGATCCATTACAGTATATTTATTGTCCAATCAGAAAATCATCGGCTGTTTTTTTTTCCCCTGATGAGTAACAACTACAACTGAACCAGAAGTATAAATCGTGTGTTGAAAGCGCAGCGTCGATAATTTTACACCTGACGTCGGTTGAAACACTGCATATCACGACTCAACCCAGCAATCCTTTAGACACAAGACATTGAGACAGGCTCAGCGCTCTTACCCTTACAATCGCTCTTACAGGTTTTGTCCTTGTCGGGGTCCACATGATGTTTTTTATTGAAAACATGGAGAGTTTGCCTCGAGAAATACACATGAAAATAGATGGATAAATGGATTTTCAAAAACATCCCCCAAAGATAGAAATGTGCTTCCAAGATGTTATTTACAGGTTTGTCACTTTAAACTACATTTTTTTCGGGCAACAAAAATTGCGGTGCCGCGTAGTTAGCTAAGTTGGTAAACATCAGAAAACAAGCAACAAGGTGGTGCCTCCAAAACGATAGCTCTACGTTGGTAAACATCACTCCAATTTCACTATGGTGTAGAGATATATCGAACAAGTTAACGTGGATAACCAACTTATAGCTGGGGGGGGACACCCTGGCTGTTTTTTGAACTCTTCAAACCCTGCCATCATCGCTGATCGCTTTGGCTTTTTTGATGGCTGAAGCGGTCAGTCATCCCGCCGTGAATGGATGGTTGAATCACCGTGTAATCCTCATGGTGACTCATCATATTTACCCTCTGGTAAAGTAACATGGCTATGGAAAATGGCCCATATAAATAGATGGTTTACCTATTAAAAATGGTGATTTTCTATAGCTATGTTAAATTACCAGAGGGTAATCCCCATTTCTGTAAGTCATATCCTAAAGTCACTAAGTGTCATCCACATGACTTCAGCCCCAAACTGAGGCGCTGAAACAACGCTGAAACTTTCACAACAGCCACCGGCTCACCAGCTCGACTCAGAGTCGCCCTCTTCGAGGGCTTCAAGCCATGTGGTAAGAGGATTCGGTGTCTTTACAAAAAGGGGCAGTTCACCGCGGCTGTGATACACATGTGGAATTGTGGTGAATGTATAGGGTAACTATCCGAACATAGCCCAACAGTCCAACAGTCCAGATTAGTGAAATATCATCATTGACAACAATATTAACAATATTATCAATATCATCAATACTGAGGTTTATGGTAATTAAACGTTGGTTTTAGTAGTTTTAAATGGGAAGTTTACCGTCAACAATAGAGAATTAATGTGAATTATAATGCATATATGCTGGGAATATCAATAATATTCAATAAGAATAATGATAGAACGGAATGATGGCGAATGTATAGGGTAACTATCCCAAAATAGTCCAACATGTCAGATTAGTGAGACATGAATTACATAGATATTAATTACTGATAATTAGGTAAACCCAATGATGCACAATAGTTGTCGACAATAATAAACAATGATTTTCAATCGTTCAGTAAACGCAGAATGGTTTATGCAATCCATTTATCGTGATTTAGGGGATTGTTTACTATTGGCTTTGCCACATTAGATGGTCTGAATGTGCTTCTTTTTCTCACAGGAAACTGTGGTTTCAACATGCTTTAACTCCCCCGTTAAACATCCACATATTGTATAAGACGTTTTCCCATTCAACCAGGGCTGCAATATTATCATGAACCATTAAAATTGTGGATGTAAGGAGTCATGAGGACCAGAGGTTTTTGTATGCAAAAAAAAGCCATTGGTTCCCGAAAGATGAGCACAGAAAAAAACCGTTGAAATCACAGTCATATTGTAAACTCAAGGCAACAAAATAAACCAGACTATATATATATATATACCCTCTGGTAAACCAACATAGCTATTGAAAATGGCCATTTATAGTGAGTTTTCCCATCAAAAAATTACCAGAGGGTATATATATAATAACCCATTTTTGGGTCCCTAAGAGGCCGGACATCAAAGATCTCCCAAACATGATCCCATCGTCTACCCGGTACCGTGGTGTTTCATCAAACATGGCAAGCTGGAAAATCCATGAAAATCCCAAATTATGGACCATGGAAGTTTATAGCTGGGCAAATCTCAACTACTATCCTCATCCACATATATTAACCATATATTAACCATATATTAAGATCTATCTTGCCACATAGCCTCCATCCTCATCCACACTTGTTGCGTTGTGGTTGCTTTAACCCCGATAATCAGAGATGATTTTGGTCAGGAAACACGACTGTTTCGGCGATGGAAACAACACATACCCTCTTATAAATAACTAACAGTTTGCGAACTGGAACATCACCATTTTTCATACGCAAATCATCCATCAATGGCCATTTTCAATAGCTATAGCCCTGCCCTTGGTGTCTTGACACCGTGTTTCAGGGACGCCGCCGACACGTGGAATCTCTCCAACCGTGCCGCTGTGAAACCGAAACCGCGCCATTCTGGGACCATCTGGGATTTCATTTTTGGATGCCATTCTTTTTTATTCAAAAATCTTGTTAAATTCTGGGATGTATATACATACGTACATTAAATTAAATGAATATAATATATATATGTCTAATATAAAGAATATAATATCTGGTTGGTGGTTTCAACCATCTTGAAAAATATGAGTTCGTCAATGGGAAGGATGACATCCCATATATTATGGAAAATAAAATTGATGTTCCAAACCACCAACCAGAAATATCTATATACACATATACAATCCCAGATGAGTTGAAAACTAATAATGATAGTTAATGATACTAATAATATAACAACAATAAGATATATAATAAAACTATTTTTCTAGATATGGGATTATCTATGGTATAATTTACGGTACAAGTAACCCCATTCCAGGGCCCCAGCCACGCCGCGCTCGCTGACTGGGGTCAGAGACGAGGCAACCTTCGAAACGTCAGATGCGTCAAAGAGTTGGATACCTGAACATCTTACTCTATCAAGATATTACCCTCTCGTTATTTAACATAGCCATGGAAAATCCCTGATAAATGGAGGTTTTAATGGGAAAAGCATCTATAAATGGTGATTTTCCATGGTTATGTTAAATAACAATTGATTATCACCAATTGATATTGATATTGATTGTTTAATATTGATATGGAACATTAACTGGATCATCTTACTAATCAAGATATCCTAACCATTTAGTTGATTGTTTATTGAACATTATGGAACATCTTAAGATTAGTTTTGAAAAATAAAAGCTCCATTGACTGAGGATTTCCACTTACCATGTTTGAGGACACCCGTTTTGGGTATAATAAACCACCTGCCCCCAAGTGAATTTGTCTCTTTTGCCATATACGGTGAGGTCCCTGTAGCCATCAAAAAAAGGGGGGTCTGAACATAGGGTGTGCCCTAAATCCATGGTGCTGTTAAGAGGCCTTAAAAAACATGGCTCTGCGGAGAGGGACAATGATGATGAACATACTACAGTCGACTGGTTAGGAGGTGCAGTCTTATTATTTTAGAGGACAATGGCTTTGGACTGGGAAAAAAAAACACAATTAACATCAATTAACCTCATTCCTCCCCTTCATTAATAAGAAGAGGACTGGCAATCGTTTGGAGGCCCAGATCATGATGATCATGGCCAATCTTGGATATGACAAAACAAACAAAACATAGCAACCATATTGTAGCACTACCATATATATATATACATATAAATATAGATATAGCAGTGCCAAAAAAAAAACAGAGATGGGCAAGCAGTCCGGCTGAACTATTGGATACTATTGGTATAAATCGAAGTTTCTCTATCCTTTTGGGGGTTCAACGGTTAAACAAATACAGTAACTGGAACTGGAACGCCATCCAATGTTCACCCATGACCGTCGGCGCCTCATCACTTCCGAGACGGACCCGTTTGACTCAACGTGGGGATGCTTTGTCCGCCGTAGAGCCAATAGACCTCGTGCTGTGACAGGGACTGGAACGAACAACTCGGGACATCAGGTCTGCAGTCCTGATTTACCAAAATTTACCACCTGAAAAAAAATGAAGAAATTAGCTTACATCTACTTGTAACTGGGCATCTCAATTATAGTTTTTCCAGAGCAGGATCAACCAACAAGTGTTAAAAAAAAAAAAAACAACACCAAACAACTTGGCAACATCAAATAGCTGATGGAAAACAAAATGATATCAAATGGATTTTCTGCTGGGTAACATGTTCCATCACTGGTAGCGCAACAAACACACAAAAACAGATATATCTGAATGAAAGGCACTCAACATGTAACACGCGTAGAGCATCTTGAGGTAATTGAAGGGACATGTGAAATGATTCAATGATGTTCATAGATATCATTAATATCCCATGATATTAACATGATATTCATGGCTTCCCCATGTTTCTTTCCCATTTCTTCATGACTTCCGATGAATCTCCCACGTTTTTTGCAGCGTCTTCCACCGGTCTTCCCTTAAACGTTTAAAAAGCGACGAACTCGGTATACGAGAGGAAGCCGTCGTTGTTGGAATCCGCCGCCTTGAAAATGGTGTCACCTGGATTGAGGTGATTGAGGTTTCGAAAGGTCCAATTATGGTCTCTTAAAAAAAAAACACATATACATAGATATATATATATATGGGTGAATTATTACACTAACCTGAATTAAGGCCTTCTTCCAAAGGCCATTTAGGGATGATTTCCGGTATAAACCATGATTCCAGGGTTCGGTCGCGACGTGAGGTCGTTATAATTTACACAGATATATGGCTATGGATGTCACCATCCCTGCACAATGAGTGGCATACTGCAATCAGCTGTAGCCTATATGGACAACCATTTTAAGTTCGGTAAATCATCAAATGGTGGATTTCTAAAGAACTATTTTAGGATATTTTAGGTTTATATACTTTCTTGGGTAGGTCAATATTGATGAACCTAGTTTTGAGTAGGAATTTGGCTTTCAATCTCATCCCCAAGCATAGAATACAGTACTTGTCTCTCCAGTCATGGGCTCATGCACTTCTGGATGACTCTGGATGACTCTCAATGACTCATTCTGGCGTCCTGGGGAGCCACTCGTCACCCTTTTAAATCCTATTGTAAAAAGGCATAAACAGTACCGGCATGCCACTCATTTTCAGCCATTTTCACTGGGACCACTCATGGGTTGGGTACCCACATGATCTGGAAAACGCTTTTGACCAAGTTTGGCTCATCTACCCTCTGGTAAACTAACGTAGCTATGGAAAATCACTGTTCTTTTAATGGGAAAACTCACTATAAATGGCCATTTTCAATAGCTATGTTAGTCATTACCAGAGGGTATTTCCATCTTTTTAGCCAAGTCGCAATCCTTTGCAGAAATGCCAAGCGCTACTAGGACTTTGGTCATCTCTTCCTGCTACAGACCCTCGACTCGAAAAAATATCCCCAGCATAGCGTTCAAAACGCGGCAGGTCTACTTTGGAGAGAATAGCAAACAAAAACAAAGTCATCATTCATCATTCTGTAATTTATACACCTCTTGACAACATGTTTACTTTTGGCATGAATGAGAACTGAGAATTATTGTCTTGTTTTGATACATACCACCCACACACGTATGACCTGGGCAAATGACCACCGAGTTGGTTTTTGTTGTTTTTATTGTCATTGCCAATCTTAGACACTCTGCAAAAACATGTTAGCTGGTTAGTTCCTATTGACAGTATAGCAAAAGATTCAGTGATTAGACTACTCATTCATTCCATACTTTTACACATGAAGCGTTAAAATTATGAAGCGATGGGTGGCGAACCCCTCCCTTGACATTCCCTATTCTGTAGGCATCCTCAACATCAGGTGTCGTCAAATCCCCAAAACACAGGAAGTTTGTCTGCGAAGTGGTTGAAGGATGGTGTTTGATCAATTTGCTGGTTAATATCCCGAGATTTCCTTTTTTGAATCCACAGTCTTGTTAATCAAACACCTATTTCTGCACTCTAATCTCCATAATTATTTCTCGCTAAATCGCAAAACAGTCTTGTCATCTGTATATACATATTGACCCCTACACAATTTTTAAAATCATAGTACGAAAACAAATGCACTCTAAATAAAGCCTTGGAATGCTTCGGACATGATTTCATATCTATGATTAGTAAAACAGTTTACACACCACTTTTCATGTTTTTTGTGCATCTGTTTTGTGCTGTTCCATCCGCAATGTTTCTTAAGCACCACGAGTACAAAACCGCGCTCGTCAAGAAGTCAGTGTCCTTTGAGATGCGTCCATCATTGGATGTATCCCACTGTCGAAACCTGTGATGGGAAGGTTGTTGGCGATATTTGTCGCATCCCAAATAGGTCAGAAAAAGTATTTAAAAAAATGGACATGTGATGTAAATATGGAAGATAACTTTGGGGATATTTGATTATGCAACAGGGAATATAATCAGCAATAACTGGGAATTGATATATGATATTTAATGGGAAATCAACATTATTAAGGGGTGTGACTGAACATGACAAACAACCCCCCAAAACAATGGCCGTTATCATAGGGAAGATGGTCAAGCATCAAATTTTGAGGGAACCCTATTTTTTAGACACACCCAACTGTAACTGGGGAGATTCCATACCCAGTTTTGGGTAAGATTAACCAATGGTGGTTTAACCAAATGTAATATGTGGTTAATATACTGTTAATGATGGTTAATATGTGGTTAATATATGGTTACTGATAGTTAATAATTATCTGGTTGGTGGTTGACCTACCCCTCTGAAAAATATGATTTCGTCAGTTGGGATGATGACATTCCCAACTGAATGGACAAATAAAAACATGTTCCAAACCCACCAACCAGATATTCCATAAAAAATGATCCTTTCATGAAACCCAACTTGCCCACAGAAATTTTATCCCTCGAAACTTCCAAAACTTCCAACTGATTTCCTCGTGGCAATGAATCCATTGTCTCAAGATGCACCCATGTACATAGACAAGTGGGAATCTCATTGTAACTTGCACACTCTTTTCATACGCAATATTGGTATGGGTCATAACCTATTATTGTATATATTACCACTAACCAACACTTACTTAAATTATCATCATATTATCATCCACTATATATATATATAACTAAGATTTAGTTGCTTCGTGGATGTTCCCCTATTAATTATCAATTCTCATCATATGTTTTGGGGGAACATCTGGGTACCAGGATCCATAGGATCTATTGACCTGAAAGAATCCTAAGCCAAGCCCAGCACTCTGTCAGTGACGCGCCAACAAAAAACGGCTTTCATTGCTGCCAAATACTCATAATGATTCAATTCCCAGTTTCAAGTTCTTCAACTCTCCATCTTTTCTGACTGACATCCAATTCTTGAGTTTGCGTTCATCAAACCTTCTGTGTTTTTGGTTACAGTACCGCTTGACGTGCCCCAAACATTTGATGTTATACAAGTTTCTACGTCTGTAAACATGCACGTTGAGCCGTACAGAACTGGACCACCCCCCCAAACTTCCCAAATGTTGCCAATACTTTGCTGGTTGGTGGTATACCTACCCCTTTGAAAAATATGAAAGTCAGTTGGGGTTACTATTCCCGATATATATATATATATACATATATATATATACATATGTATATATATATATATATATGGAAAAATACCAACTGTTCCAAACCACCAACAAGTTTGTCACTTCAGTAAAGAACTGCCTTTTGTGGTAGAGAATCCTATATATGTAATTATGGAACAAAACCAATCCCATCAGCCTAATCATAAACACCCGCCAAAAACCATGCTTTCATAGCCGATTTACACATATATTTGCGACCATTTAGGGGCTGTTTAATGTTAGGGAAAAGGTTTATATATAGCATTGATATCCACAACATATCCCATACGAATCCTCATTAAATATCCCACTAAACCATGGCATTGTTTATTGTTTATTCTGTCCAGTAGCTGTTTGATCACATCGCCCTTCACGTCTCCACCTCGGAAAGTCGGAGAAAAACAACCAATGCTGAGTGAACGGTGACTTAATGGTGCCTTCATGGTGACTTGATGGGATAATAGCAATATAATACTGCGAACATGATTAATGGTAGATAATGTTTGATCATAGACTCATTTGGGTATGGGTCAATACCTATAGATACCATTTTTAGGGGGATGAACATCCAGTTACCAGCTATTTTGGGGTTCACCAGGGGGATAGGGTTTTGACCCATCCCCATTTCACGGCTGGATCAAAGTAATTTATGTGGGTTGATAATCATCGGAGAAAAAAAAAACACATGGGATAACTCCGGGATAATAATGAGGGTAGAATGGGATAATGGTGGGATAACAACGGGGCATATTTATATAATGGTTATGAGTGGTTAATGGTTGCGATGCATGGTTAATAATGATGATGATAACAATGGGATGATCATGGGATTATCATGGTTAAGTTATTAATGGTTAACTGGTTGGTGGTTCCAACCCCGCTGAAAAATATGAAAGTCAGTTGGGATGATTCTTCCCAATGTAAGGAAAGATAAAAAAAATGTTCCAAACCACCAATCAGTGATTATTAACCATTATTAACCATTATTAACCATTATTAACCATTATTAACCATTATTAACCATTATTAACCATTATTAACCATGGAATATACCCTCTGGTGATCAAACATGGCTAGCTGGGACATCCCCAATCAAAATTGATGAAGATTTACATCTGGGAGTTTCATCGATGAAGATGTTCCATTACCATTTAAACGGGTAGCCATGGGTCAATTAAAAAAAAAAACAAAATCCAAAAACATGGAATGGACTATAGAATAGTACTAAATGCAACAAAAACGGGAGTGTTACAGCAAATGCTGACTCACCACTCGAGAAACGGATGCATTTCCTGGGACCTACAGGCATAAATCAGTTCCCTCTTAGAGTATCTACGGTACAGTTCCAGCCTGTTCCAACGCAACATGGTTGCAGGGGTCTAGGGGACCCCCTGGGGGTTGCAGGGGTCCCAGTCTATTGAATGCGTTGCATGATGAACCAGCTCCATACCTAGAGATTGAAACCCAACAAACACCGCTTGTAGAACGAAGTTTAGTGACTTGACAGAAGACTTTTTTAAAAACAAAGTGCCACAACACACCCGCAGAAGTAGAGTTCATTGTAGTTACTTTTCGTTACTTATAGTTCCTGTAGTTACTTATAGTTGATCAACTGTAGTTACGTATCGTTACGATGCAAGGAAGGTCATCCCTCCAATTAACATAGACCTTGCCACATTTGGAGTTGTTCAAGACTACTTTCCTCCAAACATGGATTCTGCTAAGGGCCTACTATGTGAGTTTCCTTGGGATGGTAAATCAAAGGGGAATGATGCTTCAGTGATGACCAACTTAGAAAAAAAACACCCCAGCAGTCAGTTGTGCTATTAGATGAAGAACCCAAGGCCCAGGATGTCACAGGTATGTTTTTTTTTTCCCCCAACAAGAACTCATGGTTTCCAACTTTTTCAGGAGCTATTTTCTTGGAGGATTGGTTTACAACACCATATAGTTATATGTGATGTTATATCCCTTACTTGCTGACTCTTACTAAGCATTACTAGCAAATACTAAGCATTACTAAGTATTACTAATCACATCTAATCACTACTCAGCATTACTAACCACTAACCCTTACGTGTTGCATCACTAACCTCTGGTTGCCCCTCGTGTTTCCCCATTGCCGGAGCACCAGCACTGCTGTTGGCCAAGGGGATCAGAGTGCCGCCCAGTCTGCAGCGGAGCAGGAAGCGTTGGACATTCATGGGACAGCACTGGGATTTTGATATATAGAAGAAAACACATGGATTACATGATATTGATATATTTTGACAAACCCATTATATTGATATATTTTGATATATATTTATGGAAAACAACACTAAATAATGGGTTTGTTTGAAAATTGGATTACATAATTTTCCCATCAAAATAGCCATTTGGGGGTATATCCCATTTTCAGACACGCCCATACGAATATCATTACTAAAAATATGGCACACCACTGGGACAATGGCAATATGGTACTATTGAATGTGATATACTGTTATACTGTTATATATGACATGTGCAGTATACAAATTTAATCATCAATGATGATCCATCAAATGATGAAAATTATACTGCAAATTCAATGAAATTTGATGATGTTTCAGGCGAATCGCCGTATTTTTGATGGATACCACTGGATACCCCAGTATTAATCAAATCGTTGACTCCCCGACTCCCCAATATATATATAATATAATACATATATATATAATACTACATACTGGGTATATATATAGATATCATTTCTCTTACACATCTTTTAGGCTGCTCTATTTGATGGATACTTCACTGGGAACTTCAGGAATCTAAAATGGAGGTACTGGACTGAGGCGATTTTTGGTGGGATATTCCCTGCATTAAGCCCTTACATAGGCCATATGTAATCTCATATATGTACCGCAAATCTAAGTACCAGAAGTGGCAATTGATCAATTCATCAATTCACTGCGTTCTTGAGTTTCTGAGTTTCTTCCCCAGATTCATCGTGAAAATTCATGATTTTCTGTGTCTCTAAATAGGAATCCCCCGACGATGCTTCCTTTTGTCAAAATGATGATCATATCTTGGGGGGTACGGTATACCCAATGATCAGAAACACCCAAATATCACTGGTTGGTGGTCTACCCAATGGATGCATAATGATAGTTCTATACCAGTTGATAATGGTTCAGAATCGTTATTTATAGTACAATAACTGGTATCATTAAACTGGTTGGTGGTATACCTACCCCTCTGAAAAAAATGAGTTCGTCAGTTGGGATGATGAAATTCCCAATCTATGGGAAAATAAAAAATGTTCCAGACCACCAACCATTATCATATTGTTGCATGTTCCCATAAAATATCAAATCGTTTCCAAAATAGTGTTCCGAAGGAGTTACACAAGTCTACGCAAACGTAACACTTGGATGATTTACAATACAGTACTCCAACTATTATCCCAGTACAGGGGTTCAAATGGCGCCCCTAAACAAGGCCAGTAATCAGCCATTTGGTGGTGTTTCAATGGATCATTTTTTGGGCCTTATTTTCTATCGGATAGATATACTGTAGCCAATCTGAAACCACCGAATACAGTAACAGTAGTTACATATAATTGGCTAATGTTTAATTTATATATATATATAAGTTCAAATATTCTCCCATGACTATCCTAGTATTATCCACTACAATCCAGCAGTTCAAAAATAGAACACGGCCCATTCAGTTCGACGATGTAACCTCTTAAGAATGGTGGTTTTCCACTTCGAAAAGTGTTAGTCACTACAGTATCCAATCTTCATGAGATTTTCACAAAAAATCTTCATGAGATGTTCCATAAAATCCACTGGAAATCGGAACTCTCATGATTCTGCCATGACTATCCCATCTCAAAGGCAGGATTTTTTCGGCCGGAGATCCTTTTTGTCGCTGACATGAATTTTTGGAGTGCGACATAAACACAGTTCCTGAAATCCCATGACATTTCACTTAATATATATAACGTGTATATATATAATGTGTATATATATATATTATATATTTATTTTTTTTTTAAGAATATTTTATCTATATCCCATTATCCCATATGATCTGCAAAGTGAAACATTGCCCCAAGCTGAAAATAGCTGAAATGTTCAGCTGCAGGGGGATGATTCCCCGGATCCTAATCATCATTCCAGTGACGGAAAACAGTGAGGTTCTTTTCATTCACCCAGGTATTACCCCAGTTTACATAACAAACACGTTCTATTGTAAGGGTTCATGGTAGATGTATCGAACTAGTTATACAACTATCCAGTCAAGTTAACAATCCCATCAATTATCAAATTATCTCAAATATCCACATTAATTATCCCCATTAATGTGGGTAGAACAATAATTAACCATCCCCCAGTCATCACCATTTTAATAGGTGGTATAAACCATTCCCGGTCATGGGTGGTTTATGGCATTATTTTTCCCCACATTAGATAGTTTAAACATGTTTAAACAACACAACTGGCTAATGATGGTTAATGATAGTTATTATATAATGGTTAAGTTAATGGTGGTTAATAAAGGATGGTTAATGATCATTATTAATCATCAGTAACCATCATTTATTAACCATAATGAACCATTGATAACTGTCATTACCCTCTGGTAAACTAACATAACTATGGAAAATCACCATTTTATAGCTGGGTAAACCAACTATTTTTATGGTCATATTCAATAGCAAACTGTAAACGTTTACCAGAGGGTCTGGTGTTTGTTATCATTAAACATCATTCATTAACCATCATTAACCATTGATAACTATCATTAACCATCACCCATCACTAAATAACCTGGTTTTTGGTTTTAACCATCTTGAACAATATGAGTTCGTCAATGGGAAGGATTATCCCATACATTATGGAAAATGACACATGTTCCAAACCACCAACCAGATAGTAAAAACATATATTAACCATAGATTAACCATATATTAACCATCATTTATCATCATTAACCATGGTAAATAACCATCATTAACCATCATTAACTATCATTAACCATCACCAACCAGCTAAATAACTATCTCCAGTCAACTTCCACCTCGCCTCACGACCGCCTTGGCCAAGTCCTCCGGCTGCCGCGGGACGGCCTGGTGAAGACACCGGGGGACCAAGGACTTTTTTTGTGCCAAGTCCATAGGAAAACCATAGGAAAACCATAGGAAAACCATGGGAAAAATGGTGATTTAATGGGATGTATAGCTGATTTATCATGGCTAAATTGGTGCGCATAACTCCAATAACTATCTATGTACTGTATATTGGTTTATGATTGGTTTATGATTGGTTTATGATTGGTTTATGATACTTTTATCTATAAATAAATATGGTTTATATTGGTTTATGATACTTTTATCTATGTATATGTATAATGATGTGGTGAAGCCAATGCCTTAAAAGCAACTCCCATGACTGGGGATGGTAAAAATCCTGACGATTTTGGGGATGGTGTATGGCATTGGGTTTCCCACATTAGTACCAACTAGTTTTAGTTGTAAACATGTGTAAACACTGTTTTATCTTAATTAATGCAAATATATATCAAATATATGTATATATGATGTGTATATATATGTAACTATTTATGCATATATGAATGTATTACGAGTGTATATGGATATATATAATATATATATATATATATATTTACATACAATTGTGCAAACCATAATTGAACATGGACTTTGAAACAACATTGCATAGATTGCATTAAATTGCTGGTTTAAAAGTAATCATATAGTTAAACAAAAAAAACACAGTTCAAGAGTGGTTCGACGGTCAGAAGTAGTACCCTCACTCATGAAACATCAAATGGGACTTCATTGATTTGGATAGTATGACCCCAATTGGATGTTGCGCATTCCACAACTGCAGCTAGGATTGGATTGATTGGATTGATTGGATGAGCAGAAATAGAACCAACCTTATCCATGCTAATCCAATATTCATCCACCAAACTTTATGCCGACCATCTGTGGGGCTAGACTCAACGAAAAGCCGACCATATGGATCTGGAATCCACCCGGATCTGCTATGGATTTCTCAACCCTTTGATGCTTCAAATGTCGATGGGTCGAAACTGCATTGTAGCTGAAGCCAACCTCGTTCTTTACCTGTAAATCCTTCCAGTGTGAATCTTAAATATCTATTTGCATCGGCAAATAGAGCAAATTAATCATCATTTTTCCGGTGTAATCATCTATAATTAAAATTGCACTTATAATTTATCATGTTTTTTCTATAATTAATAATCTACATATTATAATTAAAGCGTCCTACGTTTTGCCAGCGCGCCTCAGCGCCGCCGTTCAGCAGATAGGCCGTGCAGGCCATCCGCCAGCTGCGACGGTGCAAATTCTCATCCTGGCGGCTGTGGAAACGGCTGGCAGTCACCAAGAAAAAAAAGGGGAAGTTGCCATGGATGGCCATGGATTTCCCAGAGTTTAGAGCTGAATGATGAAAAGCTCACGCTGAAAAATGGTGTTCTAGAAATACCTTCAGGTGAAAAAAATAGGGCTGAAAAAAGGGGAACGACCACTGCTAACTTTCGTAATTCGGGGGTTCCCCTCGAATTTAAGATTGAGGCCATGTCCCTAAGCATGTTTTCAATGTGCGATATTGTGTTTCTGTTTAAAACGCATTCCTTGCTATATAGAAAATTTGTGCATCAACAAAATGAGGACCATCATTTGAAGATATACAACAGGCAAGCTCAGTGAATGGATTGTTTTCCAAAGAAAAAATGATCCAAACATGCCAAACAAGTGGCGGCACGAAAGAATCTAATTGACTTGAAATTCTGTAACAGACTGTAACATGTTAAACATAATCCAAACAAACCATTGCTTTTGTTCAATGCCCAGTATGATCTCAAACAACTGCAAGATCTGTCAGCCTGTCAGTGCGTTGTTTTCCCTCCCCAGGCAGCAGTAGGATTGTGGATGATGATCATAATCAACATCATAGTCATCATCAACTTCATCATTATCATCATCATCATCATCATCGGCGGCGGCGGCGGCGGCAGCGGCAGCGGCAGCGGCAGCATCATCATAATCATCATCATCATCATCACCATCATCACCATCATCATCATCAGCGCAATCAACATCATAATCATCATCATCATTATCATCGTAACCATCATCATCATCACCATCACCATCATCATCATAGCAATCAACATCATAATCATCATAATCATCATCATCATCATCATCATTACCATCGTCACCACCATCATCATCATCATCATCGTCATCATCATCATCATCATCATCATCACCATCATCGTCCTCATCCTGGGTTCCCTCCAACTCGATTCTTCCAACTCAGGTTGGAAATGGATCGAATTGATGGTAGAAAGTACCATTCAATCATGCGCTGGCGGTGAGTATTGGATGTTGACACTTCCCTTAAAATTATCGAATATGGCATTGCTACCATTATTGGGAAACAAATAAAATCTATTACCATGAATATGCTGTTCAACCCAACATGATTGGCAAATCGGTCTAGCAATCGTCACATTTAAGGGAAAATTGGCGGGTTGATTTGAAACACAAATAAACATTTCCACCCACGGGATTTCAATGGGCCGTGGTTGGCTCTGACAGAGCCGGAGTTGACAAAAGTCTTGCTAGGAGATGATTAGATTGGCCTGCGCGTGAGCCTGAAAGCACAGACATGAGAACCTACCAGAAACAATGGTCAGATTCTGTCAATGTGCTGCCGTGATTGGGTAACTGTTTTTTGCTGATGGCTGCAACCAAAACTATTGTGTAGGGCCAGTGTAGGGTGGTTGTTAAATCATTAGTTTGCCTTTCAAACGTGCCAAGCACTTTGTTACAAGTCCTGCTACAAAATCTTAAACTCACAGGGCCGATCCTTAAATTCCGTTCAGAGGATCAGACCTTAAATTCAGAGGGCCAGACCTTAAATTCAGAGGGTCAGACCTTAAATTCAGAGGGTCAGTCCTTAAATTCAGAGGGTCAGACCTTAAATTCAGAGGGTCAGATCTTAAATTCAGAGGGTCAGACCTTAAATTCAGAGGGTCAGCCTTAAATTCAGAGGGTCAGACCTTAAATTCAGAGGGTCAGACCTTAAATTCAGAGGGTCAGCCTTAAATTCAAAGGGTCCCTCTGTACTTAAGGAATTTTGGCATCACTTTTTGATAAAAGACGCACAAAAGTCAAAGTTTTTGGTGAAAAATGTATGCCAGATTAGGCCAACTTGGCAATTTTGGCATCACTTTTGCATACAAATCATTTGTTTTTTGCCGTTTTTTACCCAAAAGTGATGCCAAAATTCCTTAAGTACAGAGGGACCCTTTGAATTTAAGGCTGACCCTCTGAACCTAAGGTCTGACCCTCTGAACCTAAGATCTGACCCTCTGAATTCAAGGTCTGACCCTCTGAATTTAAGGTCTGACCCTCTGAATTTAAGGTCCGACCCTCTGAATTTAAGGATTGGATCATAAGAGTCTAAAGGCCCTTTGAATTTAAGGATTGGGCCCTTTCAATT
>Ga0126342_10007826_pt1 | contig 19117 bp, 25 predicted proteins | sample Cyp1metagenome_FD_92528 | JGI IMG/M metagenome (GOLD analysis project Ga0126342, IMG submission 92528) | Coral microbial communities from Lord Howe Island, Old Settlement Bay, Australia - Cyphastrea 1 metagenome | ecosystem: Host-associated > Invertebrates > Cnidaria > Coral ... | reverse complement strand
GATGTGAAGATGAGCAGATGTGAGGATGAGCAGATGTGAAGATGAGAAGGTGTGAAGATGAGAAGGTGAGATACAGACCCCCACTATTGGAAGAACCCTGCGCTCAGACGCTCTCGGGAAAAAGTAACCCAAAGCATGGTTTGGTTGTCATGCATTGGTTTTGGTTTGCAAAGCAGTAACCCCAAGCAAAATAATAAAACAAAAACACATGACAAAAATATATTTACCTCAGCAGTAGCATTTGGGTACATAATGTTTTAGAGCTCCACAGTCATACCATGGCAAGAACAACTAGAACAAATGGATATACATAAGTAACAAAATACAATGGCATATGTACAATGTTAAAATGTTAAATTTGTGGTTTATTAATTGATTAAACATCAATCATTACATGTGTATATACCAAGAAGCTATGTTTAATAAATTACTTAGCTGTTAAATTGCAATATAGCAACCTTGAAATATTATATTGGTTCATTCTGGCTTTAAAAGCACAGATATGAACAACAAAAAACATACGGTAAACAACACCACATTACAAGCAGCACCAGTATGAGTACCAGATGCAACATCTATGATTAATTAACATGGTTACATTCTTTCATTAATAGTTTCATAAGGTCTTTGAAATTCCTTTCAGAAACTATAATGAAAGTTCGGAAGTTATGTTATGTAAACCTATATGTTGGTAAAAAGACATGTTCTTCATGGGGTTACTTTTTGCTGAATATTTCCTAACCTGCTGTCAAGTACACAATTGCACATACCATCTATGTAGCACACTCGTGCTCAAGATTGTGGTTACTTCAGGGCACTGAAGGAAACTTCATGAAGAGGCCTGCTGCTTTACCTGAAGCCATGGCTGCTTCTGCTGCTGTTGTTTCTTCGCCTCCAGCTCCCCTAGCAGCAGAAACGGTTGAAGGTGCTTCTCCTGCTGCAGCAGCAAAAGGAGCTGACTTGGAATACTGCAGAACCAAAGGCAAAGGCCAAGGCCAAAGCCAAGGTGAAAGCAAAATCTACTGTCAAGGCTAAGGCAGCAAGTAAAGCAAAGGCTGCTGCCAGCAAAGCTCCTGGGGTTACTCCGTCGGCAAAGGCAAAAGTCAAGGAGTTGAAAAAACCAGCTGCAGCTGTACCTGCTGGTGCTCCCAAGGCGAAAGCCAAGGCCAAAGCAAAGACTGTCAAGGAAATGGCAGAAGGATGGAAGAAGGTCAGGGATGAGAAAGTTCGCGATGAGCATGCAGAAGGAGAAGAAGAGGAGCCCAAAGAACAGAATGAAGCAGTTGATGATGAGCTTCGAAGCTATCCCAAGGCGAGGAAATGGGCCAGACTGATCAAGAGTGGCCAGGTGCCAGAGGATCTTCAGCAGCTCTACGAACAAGGCGCCAAGAATTCTCCTCACCCAAGGTTGTTCAAGAGCCAGTTCATCAACAAGGTATTTCAGCAGAACGCCAAAGGAGAATACGTGCTTGCCCCTGGAAATGCCCAGTTCGAAGTTTTCAAGAAGAATTCTGAGGTTCGCAGCAACAAATCTCAGGTTACTGGGTTGCCTTACTCCATCATGCTGTGGAAAAGACTTCCATGAAAATGAGCAAGCTTTGAATGATGCAGAAAGACGAGGTGATGTCTATCAGAAAGATGGTTACTATCACTTCAAGACAGTGGCCACAGCGATTGAAAAGAAGCAGGACACCTCCATGGTCTTGCATGGTGGCAAAGGTGACCTCACCAAGGACGAATATTCGCAGATGAATCAGTTCATGTCGGGCAGGCCTTGGTCCCAATTTGGCATTGGAGGCAGTCCTTCCTCTACACCTGCTGTGGTTACTCAATCTTCCTCATCGTTGCCAAAGGCGATCTGTGATGCTCCTGTGAAACACTCCTGGTGAAGTGTGGAGCATGACATCAAAGAAGCCAAAGGGGCTCAGGAGCGACTTGGGAGAGATTGTCAAAGACTGGCTGCCAAAATCTTCGACAAGAAGGACGAATGCGTCAATAAGACTTTGAAAACTGTCCTCAATGGCCTTTCACAAAGAGAAAGCATGCTTGGGCAAGGCATCATCTTCCAAACTGTGGAAGGCACAGACATGGAGAAGACCAAGGTGGAGAAATTCTTCCATGATCTTGGGCAGGCGACTGAGGATGCCAAGAGTTTCTGGAACCCACCAAGTCAATAGCCAGAACCAGGGGCTGGCTGGATAACAAGTAGGTTGCTTTTATTTTCTGGTCTGATGGTTACTGCTTTGAATGTATTGGATGAAAGCAAACAAGGTTACATATCATGGTATTACTCTTAAATGTACCAAACCATTGTTAGGTCGAGGTTACACTGTGCATTCAAGTTTTGATGGCAAGGCCAGCTAGAAACCTGCATGGCCATAGCAGCAGACCATAATTTCCTATCGCTAAACATGCAGCAAGTTGAAAGAAAACACTATATGAGTACTAGGTTCCAATGGCTTTTCATCTAAATATTGCTTTTCAATTCCAAGTGTCTTCATCAAAACGTTGTTGTTGCATTCATGTCTTTGGTTTCAACATTTCAACTTGCTGTATGTTTCTTTAGCTCCCTTAGATGGTGTGACCGCACCCCTAAGGTTGAAGGCTTTTGTGCTGCGCTTCTAACAGCAAACTTGCTGCAGCATGAAGCATTGTGGAAAAAAGTGGATCCTGAAGCCGCTGATGTGTTGCATGGGTTTACTTCTTTGACAACTTGAAAGCAGCTGAGGTGTTGCCTGGGTTTACTTCTTTGGCAACTTGAAGCGGCTGAGGTGTTGCATGGGTGTACTTCTTTGGCACCTTGAAGCAGCTGGTGTGGTGCATGGGTTTACTTCTCTGGCAACTTGAAGCAGGCTGATGTGTTGCATGGGTTTACTTCTTTGACAACTTGAAGCAGCTGATGTGGTGCATGGGTTTACTTGGTTGACAACTTGAAGCAGCTGAAAAGTTCTATAGGTTTACGTCTGTGACAGCCATTACTTTCTTGTTTGTGTTTTCCCAAATACTTAAGAGTAACGCAAAACCTTGCTCAACAATGGTGACCTGGGAACCTTTGATATCTTGGAAAGTAGATCAGTTGGTTCAAATAGTTGGATGTGAAATGAAATTACAGATGGAAAGCTTTTGCCACTTCTGCTTTATGATTTGTATATTCAAAACAAGTTCTTTGTCGTTGCTTCAAACTACAAGCTCATGAATAAATTAGGTGTAGCCATTCGCTGCCACATGTTTTCAATCAGTTGGTTCAAGCTTTCAATCCCTTCCTTGTTCGGCTTTGTCTCCACTTGAACTTTTGTCTTTGTACCATCCAAAGCTGAAGGAGAAACATCCTGCCAAAAAAAACAAAGGTCAAAAGCAAAGACTAGCTGCCATATCTACTGCTGAATCCACCAAGTCTTCTGTTTTGGTTACTTGGCTGGAGGAGCAATGGGCTTGGGGCTTCATGAGTGCATGCTTTCAAAAGATTGCATCTCTTGCGCTTCAAGGCATGGTTGCCTGTGGTGTTGCAGAAATTCCACCAGCTTTACAGAAATTGGCGTCTATTGGCACTTTTGGCCAGCACAGTGAAAATTGCCACAGGGACCTGATGAATGGTGTATCCCGCAAACCAGGGTGTGTGTACCTCTGCAGGTCAACATTACTCTGAAAGATGGTTTATATCTGCAGTCCATCATGCTGCCTCATGAGCTCTTCCATTGCATGTGGGAAAGGTACAATGCATATTTCTTGCAAACTTTAACTCCAGCAGGAGAGCCAGGAATGAGATTCTTTTGGGATAAGTTCCAAAATCGCCCACCACAGGGGTTGGTAAGGTCTGGGCAAAAATGCAGCTCTGTTTCTCCTGGAGCAATTTGTTGAAAATTTCCAGCACCAAAGCAAGCAATTTCTTAATCTGGAGTGTGCCTTGGCTTACTTTCCAGTTTCACAAGTTAAGAGTTACTTTCAAATACTTTTTCTTTTTCCACTCAAAAGTCTTAGGCAGAAAAGTCAGGGGATGTAACTTTTTTTTGGTTTCCAAGCTTTCACCTGAGGTCTTTGAACCTTTGATGTCTAGGGTTACTCTAGACGAGGTGTTCCAGATTTTGAATTGGAGCTTTGAATGCGTGTCATCTGGAGCATCCCCTTCTTGTGATTGGAAAGGAAGACACTTTCATGTGGATTCTCCAGCTGGCAAGAAGGCTGGTTCAGCTTTGGCAGGGGGTTACATTGCACCAATGGTAGCACTCCAAGGAGATACTTTTCCACACATCCCCAAATGCCAAGGTGGAATGCTGCTTCTAGTTATTGCAGTTTATGCCGAGCTGGAGGATCAGGAGTTACTTTTTGCAAAGTGTTTGGGGCTACTGCTCCATGGAGGGAAACTGTTTGGACAGCCAGCTCCTGGAAAGCTTGGGGTTACAGGTCACAGGCCAAATTGTTTGACCTTCCATGGCTCAGTGCTTGCAAGGTATGTTTGGATTACTTACATTGTAAGCACCTTGGCACTGACCAATATCAGTTTGCCAGCATTTTGTACATCCTGTGCTAGCACATCCTCGACAATGAACCAGCCACCAACTTGGCTGTCATTTGGAACAGGATCAAAGCACTTTATGCTGAGGCAAACACACCTTACAGATATAGATATTTGAACAAGCTGTCCATGTTCGTCAGAGCCAAAGGGCCTTGCAAATTACGTGGCGAAGGAAAGTGATATCAAAGGATTTGGAGAAATTCTTCTGCTTGTGTGGAATGAATTCAAAAATGATGCCGTGGAAACCCACAGGATGATCACTGCGATGCTGAAGTTGAATGTGGAGATGGAAAACTCTTGGCCGAAAACAAATGTTATGACGCTTTCCCACCAATGCCTGCCAAAAGATTTCATGACTGTGCTAATCAAATATCACACATGCAATGCTTGTTATATGATCGCTTTGTTGATGAACTTGGACCTACTTTGTTTGGGGTTACTTAATCTATCTATATAATCTATCTATCTAATCTGTCTATCTATCTATCTTTCTATCTATCTATCTGAAAGCTTGAAAACGAAGCAATTCTGCGAGACTTCCTCAATGTTTGAACTCGACAGCATCAAAAACGAAACAATTCTGCGAGACTTCCTCATTTGTCAAAGGTGACAACATCAAAAAAGAAGCAATTCTGCCAGACTTCCTTCAAAAATGGAAAGTTGAGTGCAGAGCTGACGGCCTCGTACCAATGTGTTTTGCGATTTTTCCACGCCACCTGTCTAAACTACTGAGCCTGCCACGAAAAAGTGATGCCAGGTCATACGAAGTGTTGCACCTGTCACGCAAAATCATCTCAACAAACCTGAAGATCTGATGCTCCAAAATGCAACCCCTCTCAGGAACTCAGCGCCCGGACCTCCGAACAGCTCTGATGAACATGTCTCTTGTACTAAATCCATCTTTGCAGATCCTCTTCAAATGTCCCACGCCTGCCATCGTTTTTGGAAATGCCACAAAACCCTCACGTTTTTACTCACTTTTGAAAAGGTGCGCAATCCCTTACGCCTGCCACGCGAAAGCACATCTGAACGTCCAAAAGTGGCGCGAACATGGTGTGCTTTGTACATTTTGACTTCGACATGTGCTTCGCGCCACAATGGCGTACACTTTTTCGACAGCGCAACTTTTAAAAGTGCTCCGAAGCTGAAGTGCTTTGTACATTTTGACTTAGAAATGTGAATCGCGCCACAACGTGTGCACGTTTTCGACATCTCAACTTCCAAAAGTGGTCCGAACTTGGTGTGTTTTGTACATTTTGACTTCGAAATGTGCTGCGCACCAAAAACAGCGTGCATTTTTTCATCTCTCATCTGCCCAGCGGGCTCCGCACCCGCCGCTTTAGCGAGCCTACTTTTCGACCCTCCGGAGCCGCAAATCATTGGAAAAACACAGTGATTCGTGACTTTCCTACCTTCTCGCGCACCTGCATCTTCTTTCTTCTGACTCTTTCTCTCTTCTCTGATCTTCGTGCTTCTTCTCTTCTCTTCGCTGACTCTTCCCACCTCTGCTTTTCCATCTGTCCATAGTGTCGGAAGTTTGACTTCTAAACTTCCTTCGGTAATAAATCGATTTATACGTGGGATAAGCCTATCGAGGACTTGCTAAACAGGCTGATGAACAACCACTTACGCCTAAGTGGGATGATCCTCCAAGTAAGGGGATTAAGGCCAAGCAGTTTATACGAGGTCAGGCGAGGCGCCCGTTTACTGCAGCTAAGTTGACGCGCACAACTTAGTTGACTAGGGTACTTCGGTAATGTAACTATAGCTAATGGGAGATCTAAAGCAGCTGGATGCAATAGGAAAATACACTGTAACCGCAACCAATTGTATATCTTAGCATGTCTCTCTACCATGTTTTTGTGCTATCCCTTTAGGCACTGTTTTGCAATCTTTGTCCCTCTTTTTTAGGAATTGTTGTCCCTAACTTTTGGGAATTATTGCCCCTCTTTGGTGAATTTTTGTCCCTATCTTTGAGGAATTTTTGTCCTAACTTTTGTGACTAACTTTTGGGAATTGTTGTCCCTAACTTTTGGGAATTTTTGTCCCTATCTTTTGGGAATTGTTGTCCCTAACTTTTGGGAATTTGTGTCCCTAACTTTTGTTTTTTTGTCCCTAACTTTTGGGAATTTTTGTCCCTAACTTTTGGGAATGTGTGTCCCTAACTTTTGGGAATTTGTGTCCCTAACTTTTGTGATTTTTGTCCCTCTTTCGCCCGAAAGATAAGGACACAATAGATGACACAACCACAAAAGTTAGGGACAAGAATTCCCGAAAGATAGGGACAAAAAATCACCAAAGAGGGACCAATATTCCCAAAAAGTTAGGGACAAAAATTCCCAAAAGTTAGGGACAAAAATTCCCAAAAGTTAGGGGCAAAAATTCCTCCCCAAGCTAGGGAATTTTTGTCCCTAACTTTTGGGTTTTTTTGCTCCTAACTTTTGGGAATTTGTGTCCCTAACTTTTGGGAATTTTTGTCCCTAACTTTTGGGGAATTGTTGTCCCTCTTTGTCGGGAGTTTTGCAGAATTATCCCGTGTGGCGCTTAACCACGTTTTCTTGACCCCTTAAATTGCGAATATTTGACCCCAAATTTTGGGAAATTTAAAGAGGCAATAATTACCCAAACTTAGGGACAATAATTACCCAAACTTAGGGACAATAATTACCCGAACTTAGGGACAATAATTGCCCAAACTTAGGGGCAATAATTACCCAAATTTAGGGACAATAGATACCCAAACTTAGGGACAATAATTACCAAACTTAGGGACAATATATATATAATTACCCAAACTTAGGGGCAATAATTACCAAATTTAGGGACAATAATTACCCAAACTTAGGGACAATAATTAACAAACTTAGGGTAAATAATTACCAAACTTGGACAAAATACCTCTAAAGAAAACGTGGTAGAGCGCCATGCTAATGTAGATCTATCAGAAACAAAGTCTGTAACCAGCTATACAACCAACTCTGTAAACACATATATACTGGGGCTGATGGGGGGTTGTCAGCGAACACATGGAACCCATCGAAATACCATGGCGCTATCATGGGGACATACTTACAGCTGCAAATTCGCCAAAGAAGATTCCCGTTTTCCGGTGGATCACAACAACTCTGTAAGTATGGGCATACAACCTTTGGTAATCAAGCATGGTAATGGAAAAAAACCCTCACTGACGACTTGTTCTTTAAATTTTGAAAAGACATCTGGGATGGGTCAAAACCTATTAATCCATATTAACCCCAAAATTACTTGAAGGAATACCATCCACTAACCAGCTATGACTTAGGGTACTCCCCGGGTATGTTTTGACATGTTTTGGTTCATAGCCGTCCGTAAGCATTGTAAACTATGGCCTTTGATTCCCAAAGGCAACTCCAAAATCATAGCAGCAAATCCAGGCAGCACAGACTTGGAGAGCTTCATCGGCTTAGGCAGAAGCCCACTCAAGGCATCGATCAGAAATTTCTCAGCCACTAGGACGGTGGCCAAAATCACCTGCGTTTTTTTTCTGCACTTTTCATGAAAAAGCATCGTTTTCAGGATGACCAACAAGAACTGGGATAACTAGCATGATAACTGGATTTCTGGTTAACAAATGGGTAATTAGCATGATAACTGGGTTGAATTAAAACAGACTTGACCCCTACACACAGACGTTGCTCGGCGGTCATCACCCATCATGAGTCGGAACAACCCTGCTGGATCGCAATGCGTTGATCACTGCAGCTGAATTTCAATCAAATCTGACAGAAAACGTGGTGTTAAGTTTCCGTTCTTGGGGGTTCCTATTTCTGTTTCTGAAACCAATTGTCCCAATTGTGGTTTTTTAATGGTTCGGGAAGGGCTGCTTCGCTGAATATATAAATACAGCATAGATAAATAAACAAATAAATAAAGACAGAAAATAATGAAAATACAGAGATAGAAAAGATAAATAAAGAAAATATACAAGCAAAATAAATGACCACTAAAACATATAATATAAAACTTCGACTGAGAAATCCGCATTGAAAGTTTAGAATGGTGGGGGTAATGCGACTCCTTGCTCGGATAGGTCGACGTAAACCCATGCAGATTTACCAGTCTGGTGGGTAGACCAATGCGCAAATCAACAAAGCAGCAAGGCACATCAACAAAATAGACTGATTGTTGCCTCCCCATTTTGCCAGGTGCTGGCCATGTTTGATGTTTAGCTTTGTGGGCTCGGTGAACTACCCGAGAATCACAATTTTGCTAGATGTTGCTCATAAATGCTCTTCTTGTTTGTTCAATGATTCGTCAAAAAAATCAAACGAAGTCTCGAACTGAAACGTTTTTTGGGAAAAACATGCGTCGTGTCTTGTTGTGGTTGACATTGTAGATTTGATCACCAACAAATCTCCAAGTGGAAAATCATACCACCAGACGACCATTTTTCTGTGGAACACGCATGGATAGTAAACTCTGAACGTTTCCGATTTCATCCTCAATGTCATGTCCGAAGTTGCCTGCGGCGTCCAAAGCCCATGTCCCCCGCAAGTCAGTCAGAGCTACCCTTCTCAAATGTGGCAATGATGCAGGAAATGCCATGCTAGTGGGTAGGCATATGCTAGTTTTGAAAACAAAAACCATGTCCAAAACTATCAGTTCGGACAAGACAACATATTACGTACCTCTGCCAAAACCATTAGAAATAGACATTGACATAATCGTTTCCCCAGGGAAACCATGGGTTTTCCATATCTTTCCTAATTCACTTCGGGCCAAATCCCTGTTTTCCATGGAAAAACTATGAAGTTCCTTTGAGGAACATCTGAACATATCTGAACAAATGCTACTGCCTACCCTGGATTAACAACCCCTAAGGTTTAATTGAGGGGTACCGATTCAGGTAAATTGTGAAGCATAGAACACACTACTCATGTCAGTTTCAAGGGTCGTTGCAACAGTTATGAACACTTTGCACTTTGGCCTTGTGTTGATTCACACATGGAACATGTGATCATTGCGCTGACTGCGCAGCCCCTTTTGGTGAGAAAAGGTTCGCAAAGCAATGACTACCAGGAGCAAAAACATAAAATCAAATGCAGAAGGACAAGTAACAAAGCTTCAAAATTGCTTTAAAAATACATTTTTCACATTGCTTTTACATTTTTAAAATACATGTTTTCACGTCAAAAAATGCATTTTAAAAATACACTTTTTCACATGTTTTTTTGCATGTTTAATTCAAGCTACTACAGCCCTTCTGTAGCTCAGTTGGCCTTGATAACTATATCGTTTGCTAGCTGGTCTTTTGCGTGGAGCCCTGCAAACCCTGAAAGCAGTTCCAAGTGGGGACGGATATGAAGGGCGGAGACAATTGCTTCTCACCTTGCGTCCAATTACAAAGACAGCAATCATGGCCTAGCACAATTTTCAAATGAGCTCTGCACTTCAACCTCAACTGTTGCGTCTTGAAGAAAGTTTTGAAGAAGCCAAGAGGGCAGGTGTGAGTGTTCAGGAAAAGGTGAAGGTAGCAGTACTTTTGAAGTGTTTGTCTGGCCAGCTTCGTACTCATGTTTCTTTGCAGCTTTCAGAAGGCATGTCCTACTTGGAGCTTCGTGAATGTCTCCTCAAGTGGGACAGGGCGCAACAGCGTTGGAGTCATCTTCTTCCAGTTTCTTCTGAGGAGGTTCCCATGGAAGTGGATAGGATTGAGCAAAAAGGTAAGGGTAAGAAAGGTGGTAAAGATGCGAAAGGAAAGGGCAAAGGGGAAAAGATGGCAAGAGCAAGTCTAAAGGCAAGGATGGCTATTCACAAACCTACAACTCTCAGAAGGGCAAAGGCAAGAAAGGCGAGACTGGGAAAGGTAGGGGATCTTGGACCAATCACACCAAAGGCAAAGGGACGCAGTTTGCCTCCCATGATCAGCAGTTTCACAGTGACATCAGATGTTACAGATGTGATGGCAAAGGTCATCTTGCAAACGATTGCCGTGTACGTCTTGTCCAAAAACGAGTTGCCTACAGAAAGCCCAGAGTCGTCACAGAGCGCCATAACAACACCAACCTCTATAGGGTCATCTCATGTCACCTCTGGACAGCAGACAGCAACTAGGATTGCTCGAGTGGTAGGAACTGTTCATGAGGAGTCTTCACCTGTTTCTGCAGTGTTTGGCCCGAGAGACAACTACTCCAGTGAAGGCAGTTTTGTTAGGGCAGTGCAATACTACACAGGAGACTCAGAAGATGATGTGGCCAGCGACATCCGTGCTGTGGTTGAAGCGGCTGAGGACAATTTAGCTTTGAGTTTAAGGAGCCCAGCAGCTTCACAACAATAGTCCTAGACTCAGGAGCAGATGCAACGATATTCCCAGCAGGTTGGCTTTCTGCTGGAACTCAGGTGGAGCGAGATGATGGACCTCGGCGCCTACAAGATGCTCAGGGAAATGTCATTCCCACTTTGGGAAAGCGTGACGTGGAGATTTTTCTACGTGATGTTGGTGGCAAACAGGTCTGCCTCAAGGAGCGAGTGACCAGACAGGGCCACCCAGCCCATCCTCTGCTATGGAAAGTTCATGGAGCAGGGGTGGAGTATCCAGACAGATGAGCAAATGCTGGTTCACTCTACAAACAACACGCGCATCCCAGTTGACCTGCGAAATCGAAGCCTCACTGTTGCTGGACAAATCAGGCTCATTCAGGACAAGCCTCACCACATTAGAATGTTGAAAGCTACGCTAAGTTCTTCTCTTTAAGATCTTCCCCATGGTTGGCATGTCAATGATCTTGGCTTTGAGGTTGGCTACCACATCAGCAATAAGTGCATTGACCCCATGTCCTACAACCCCAATCATGCAGACGTTTTCAGAACAACCTTGGTACAGAATGGTCAGCTGGAGATGGTAGAGTTTTGTGAGGATGTTGGGAAGATGATTGGCTGCGATGTGGAGTTTGAGAATCCAAGTATGCGTGGAGTCATCACCACTGTCTTGACAAAAATGATGTGGTACCAGAAGCAATGGGCTTTCAGCTGGAGGATGAGTATCCTAATAGGAGCATGCGTCCAGAACCCAGAGAACAAGCAAAGAATTTGAAGAGGGTCGTAGAACAGCAGATGCGGTAAGCAGGAGTTGCCTCACCAGCAGTTGAGATGCGGGGGGCAGCAAGTTGCTTCACCAGCAGTTGAGGAGAAGCTAGATGAGATTGTGGTCGAACCGTTTGATGTTTCCAGCATCACCGTCAATGGCATCGAATTGACTGAAGGAAGCAGTCTAGCTTCTTTGAGGTTAGCTGGTGGGTTTCGCAACTTGTCAACTTCTGGTTCGAAGGTGAAGTGCTATCGCAGGTTGGTCAACTATATGCAGAAGAAAGGGCTTGAGGCTGCCAAGGAAGCAATGAACATTGGTGAAAGAGCTCACCATCGAGAACCAAGGATGCAGCCAGCAGCCAACAGACCTTCTGATAAGGAAGTGGCCAAACACAACCTTACTCACACACCCTATCAGATGGTGTGAGCACTGCATAGCCCACCGAGCGCGTCCTGATAGACATGAGTGCACAGATGAAGCAAGAGCTGGCACGATGCCAACCATCATCTTCGACCTATGCTATACAAAGGCGCTTGAAGCAGATGGTGTTTCGAGCCCTTGGATTGTCATGGCACACTCGGTTATGTTGGCTTTTGTCCTCTGAAGAGCAAAGGCCAAACCAAGCTGGCCACTTGCGAGATCATGGCTTTCACTCAGAACATAGGCCACCATGAAGTTTGCTTTTTGACAGAGAATGAGCCGACAACAAGACAGATTCTGAGATGTCTTCTCAATGCACGTCATGCTTTGGGACTGCCTACCAGAATCATCACTTCCAAGCTTGCAGACTATTCCAACGCTTTGGCAGAAAATACAGTGAACAAAGTGAAGGGCCTAGCTGGGACGCTCACGGACCAGTTGAAGATCAAGCTTGGTTTGAAGATTGGAACCAGCAACCCTCTATGGTCATGGGCAGCTAGCTCGTCACAGTAGTTGGCTTCTCAATCGTTATTGGCCAGTGCGTGGAGCAACTCCTTTTGAGTTAGTGCATGGCAAGATTTATCGTGGTTCTTTGGCACTTTTCGGTGAGCACATCTACGCCTTTGTCAAGACAGCTCTCAAAGGCCATGCCAAATGGCACAAAGTTTTGTTCTGGGGCAAAGCAGAAAGAAGGCCAAGACTCCTTCATAGTCCATGATAGAAGCCATATCCCCCTCACCAAGAGCATCAGAAGGATTGGGCAGAGTTGGGGCTTGAGCTTGGCATACTTCAAAGAGTTTTCCTGCCCAAGTCTCGACTATCAGACGGGCTTTGGGTCCAGAATCATTCCAACAAAGAGAAAGGCCTTGGCATTGCCGGCTGCAACAAGCCTTGTTCCTTTGGAGTCGATTGTGGTGAAGAAACGTGACCCAGAAGCAGAGGCTGCGGCAAAGCAAGCAGTTGAGGAGAATAGAGAGGAGGGTGAGCTCCAGAGAATGAAACGTGCTGATGATCCACAGAAAGCAGTGATGGTGCACTATGAGGACCATGAGAACTTAGATCCTGCGCCAGTGGGGCACCAAGTGGAGAACATTGACAAGTTTCCTGAAGAGAACAAAGGTTTGCCGCAGGAGGGGCCTGAGAAAGGAAAGATGGATGTTTTGGAGGTGGATCATGACACAGCTTTGGAAAGTTTGAGGGTCCCTGTATCAACTCAAATCAGGTTCAGAGGATCTGGTAGCTCTTCAGCTGCACAACATGTTGCCTCCGGAAGCATTGGCTTCAAGTCCAGCAAGTACAAGGCCGACAGAAGGGGGTGATGATGAACACGTTGCCAAGAAGCTCAAAGGGAGCCCGGCCAAGAGGTTCAAAATTGGGCAAGCCAAAGAAGAGATGGAAGCTTGCATTAGGGCAGTGCACTTTGGTGACCTTGAGTTTAACGCCGTTGATGAACCAGAGGTTGAGACAGAGGAGATTGAGACTGACCTTTTCAGCGACTCCTTTGAGCATGACGAGGTCAATGAGATTCCTGAATGCTTGTGGGCAGATGGAAGTGGAAAGCCCGGAGAAACAGGTGAAGAGATTGATGCAGTTGCTGAGCATGTGGAGTTGCAGCGCTTGACCAAGATGAATGTGATGCGTGCTGCAGATCAGGTGGATGACCACCACATCCAAAAGACACTCACCACTCGATTTGTTTTCGACTGAGCGATTGAAGCCCTATGACCAGAGCACAAAACGTTGGCTTCGAAGAACACGTTTGGTGGCAAGAGAGTATGCCTTTGAAGAGGGAAGGCGAGATGATGTTTTTAGTCCAGCTTCTTCCTCCCACCTTTTGCATCTTCTTCCTACCCTTTAATTTGGCCAAGCTTTCTGAGACTGACTATATGACAAGTCCAACAACTATGAATACCTTTGGGGAAGCTTCGATATCAAGGATGCGTTCCTTCAAGTTGTTCAGAAAGAACCTTGAGAATCAAATTGAGAAGATGGCAGGATAGCAATCAAAATTAAATTGTCTTGCGCAACCTACCGGGACAGCGTTGGGAAGCACGAGCATGGTCTGAGCATCTCAGTGATTACCTCCAGCAGGAGGCAGACTTCCAACATTGTCCTTTGAACCCGTGTCTTGCGCGAAACGACAAGATGATGCTGCCCGTACATGTGGATGATGTGATACTTATGGGTGACAAGACCTACGTGCAGGAAATCTTCCGTCTTTTGCTCAAGAAGAAGCTTGACTTGAGTTGTGAGTCGTTGAAGGAGGTGGGTGATTCAATTTCCTTTTTGAAAAGGTCGTACACGCGTGTCAACGATGGCATTCTTGTGAAACCTGATATATAACTACATCCAGAAGATGCTGGAAGCTTTTGAAGAGCGCTTTGACATGGTTCGTATTCAACAGGTTCCAGCAGATGGTGGAATACAAGTTCAAGATGGCTCACAGGAGTTGAATGGACCAGACTCCACAACATACAGGTCAGTGACAGGGATGGCCCTGTACCTAGCACAGAAGAGATACGACATTGCCTATTGCATCAAAAGGCTTGCTTGAAAGATGAAGCCCACAGTCCTTTCACTTCAGCGTTTGAGGAAACTCCTAGGTTACCTCAAAGGAGCCCAGCACTACGCGTTGAAGCTGACCATTCCAGCACCTGGAGTGGGAAAGCTAGTCCACAGTGATTGTCAGTGTGTTTTGGAAAGCTACAGTGACAACGATTGGTCGGGACACAGATCCCACCGCCGCTCAACATCGGCGTCCTTGCATTTTCTCAATGGCAATCTGCTTTTTGGGGCGAGCAGGACTCAGAAAGTGGTATCTTTGTCTTCAGCAGAGACAGAACTTCATTCCCTTGTACTTGCGTGGTTGTTTGGAGTTTATTTTGAAGGTGAAGGTCCATCATGAAGCTTTGGTGGACAACTCGGCGCGGAAGTCCCTAGCAAACAAGAGAGGAACTGGAAAGATCCGACATTTGTCATCACAGTTGCTTTGGATCCAAGAGCGAACAGCAGATGGATCCCTAGTGGTGCCACAAGTGTGCACAATGATCAATACTCTTGGCACAATACCTTTGGCTGCAGTGAGAATCAGAAGCTTGCTTTTTCTTCTAGGGTTTGTTGACTCAGAGGATGGACGACCAATTGGTCAGACAGAATATGAAGAAATGATTGAACGCAGCGCCAGCAGCAGGAAAGTGAAACAAATGGCAAATCTCATGCTGAGAATTCGTGCAGTCGGAGGTCTACAAGGTATCGACAGGTTGAGATGAAAGAGCTCAGAGAGAATTAGATAGCGTCGCAGACAGATGAAATTCATGGCATCAATGTTACCATAAGCCGCATAGATGAGGAGATCACAACACCATGCCTGACCGGATGCTTTTCCAGCCGAACTTGGCCGAAGTGGTTAGGTTGAATGGGTTGTCAGCTGCAAATCGTGCAGAAGGACGAACCGAAGAAGCCTTTCAGATGTTCTTCCGTTTGTGGGAAGGTGTGGTCAGGCTGGGTGGCTGCATCGAGAGCTTTGAAGATCCCCTGAACGAGGATGAGCGTCGTGAGCTTTTTCTGACGAACAATGGTATGAGAGATGGTGTAGACAGCAGGAGCGGGCATGACAGTCCTACAAGTTGTGGCGATTTGGAGGATGAAGGCTTTGCTGAGCTGAGTCCAGGAGAAATCCAGTATGGAGCACCTCAAACATCACCAGAACCTGAACCGCATAGTATTCATAATGAAGAGCCCCCAACTGGCTATGAACCAGACAGTGAGACCCAACTTCTTCTCGATCCTGAAGAAGACATGCAGGGCTATGCAGATCGCCTGGATCAAGAAGTTCGAGGCCTCCACGAAATACAAGATGAAGCAGCTGGAGTGGGAGATGAAGTCGAAGCAGAGCGAATTAGCCAGATGATCAACAACCTTGAGGGGTTATTTTTGCATTTGCCAAGGCCAAGGAGGCTAAGGTAAGATTTTTTCAAGATGGAACTTAGAGTCTAAGACACAAAATTCCAAAGAGGAGTGTGAAACATAGAACAGACTACTCATGTCAGTTTCAAGGGTCATTGCAACAGTTATGAAGACTCTGCACTTTGGCCTTGAGTTGGTTCACACACGAACATGTGATCATTGCGCTGACTGCGCAGCCCCTTTTGGTGAGAAAAGGTTCGCATAAATTCAGTATCATATTCTCACTATTTGGAGGATACCCTCCAACATGCATAAACCATCTTCTAATCCAGGTGGTTGACTGGCTGACCCCAAACATCTAGAAAGCATGGTTTCTTTATCCGGGCTTGACAAAATAAATCATGATAATTCCATAGCAATATAAAGCAATGCTATCCAGTCACGGTGTTTTTGCTCACCAGCAGAATTTTGTACATGCCCACGGCTTTTGCGAGATCCTCATAGCTCTTCACGCTCCCTGGAGCTGAGCCCCTCGTTTCCTCCACCAGCTCACAAGCTTCACCTGGGACTGCTGCTTAGCGTTTTTTGGGGCATAACTGGTTCCCTGTTTCTGATGGGTTTCATGCTAAGATTCTGCTAAGATGTCTTTTTAATGTTGAAAAAAAGGGGATACGTACTCTCTGGTAGTCTAAAATAGCTGTGGCAACCATGGTCCGTGAAAGTAGATGTTTTCCCTCTTAAGCATGGTGGTTTTCCATAGCTGTAAAAACGATTGCGGTTACCAGAGAGTATTCCCTATAGATCCCCCATTGCTGGTGATTTTATCATATTTTATCTTAACGATGGCAAAATAAAAAATGACTTAGCAAACCTCAGTCGCAGATGAGTTTTCCCATCCGAATGACCACCAGTGATGCCAGCAACAGCAGTAGAGGAGCCAACAAATATCCAGATTTGGACATGATATTGGGCAAGAGGCACACCATCACCCCAATCAATGCGAGCACCATATTACTCCAAGCTTCTTTTCTAGTGATCCCTTCTCTCTCCTTAAAGGAGGCAGATGGACTGCTTCCAGTGCTTCCATCACTGTCAAGACTCTTTACCCCCTGAGCTTCAGCTAGATAGGCAGCCATGGAGGCGCGCCGCATCTTATCCATGACGGTTTTCCTTGGCACATCATCCCCTGCGCTGGCGCGACGGCCTGCGCAAGGTCGGTTGGCGCCGGCGCCGGCTTCACCGTTGGGCTCCTGGCTGACCTCGAAGGATGCCATGGCGAGGAACGGCGCCACAGCTCGGCCCAGAGATCGAGATGGTGACTGCGGCGATGCGAGGCTGTGGCTTAGGAATCCCTAAGGAACACACCTGGAAAACAAGCACTTTGCAAGCATCAGTTTCGATTTTAGATTTGCATGTAAGATATTGTAAGATCCCCAAGTTGGAAAAAACAAGTTCGCCCCAACCCGGACGTTGCTCCACACTTACAATCGTCATGATCATCATCATCATCATCATCATCATAATTTTCATCTTTATCTTCATGAGGGGTCAGAATTCGCCACCCCCTGACCAATATGTTGATATATGTTGATTGGGGCAATAACATCAACTATATCTCCATGAGGGATCAAAATTCGCCAGCCCCTATGAACAATATGTTCATTGGGGTAATAACGTAAACTATATCTCCATGAGGGATCAAATTTCGATTTTTGAAGAGACATTGGAAAGGAGACAAATGATGTACGATATAGAAGACAAAGAGTTTTTTTTTAAAAAAAAAAAATATATTGCAGCTGATAAGGCTGCAGCTTTGGCCAAGAGAAAGGCCAAACAACAAGAGAGGGGATGACATCAGCTAGAGTCCGCAAACACGCGGTTTATTGTTCAACTGTTTCAAAGGGGTCAGGGGAATTGATCTTAGGATGATCACCATGGAAGTGATGGGACGGTAGTCGGTCACACCCGCAAGTGGGCATTAAACGGCTGTTCAAATTCAAATGAATTAGGTGCACAATATGTTCAACCTCACCAAATACCAAAAAGACCATACCTGCAGGAAAACGACATGCCTGTGGCCTGAAATGCTCGGTGTCTGAGGTGATGCTGTCATATGCACTGTGTCATAGAAGGCCAGCTTCAACAGTTTCAGGAGTCACTCCTGAGCAGGAAAGAAATTTGCCACGGGTTTGCAAGCAAGGTTTCCCAGGAACAGGTTCCCAATTCAAGTAAGGTTCCAAGAGGTTCCCAGGAACAGGTTCCCAAGCAATTGTTCCCAGCAAGAGGTTCCCAAGCAAGGTTCCCAGGAACATGTTCCCAAGCAAGGTTTTGAGGAAGAGGTTCCCAATCAAGGTTCCCAGGCAAATTTACCATGAACAGACTCCCAAGCAAGGGTTCCCAGCAAGAGGTTCCCAGGAAGAGGTTACCAAGCATGGTTCCCAGGAAAAAGTTCCCAGGCAAGGTTCCCAAGAGGTTCCAAGAAAGGTTCCCAGGAACTTGGGAACCTGTTCTCAGGAAGAGGTTCCCAAGCAAGGGTTCCCAGGAAGAGGTTTCCAGGAACAGGTTCCCAAGCAAGGTTCCCAGGAACAGGTTTTGCAAGCACGGATTTCAGGAACCGTTTTCAAGGTTTCGAGGAACCGTTTCCCAAGCAAAACAAGGTTCCCAGAACAGGTTTTCAAGCAAGTGTTTCCAGGAACAAGTTTCCAGGAAGAGGTGTCCAAGCAAGGTTCCCAGCAAGTTTCCGAAGCAAGATTTCCAGGAACATGTTTTTCAAAGCAAAACAAGGTTCCCAGAACAGGTTTCACACAAGTGTTTCCAGGAAGATGTTTCCAGGAAGAGATGTCCAAGCAAGGTTTCTAGCAAGCTGGTTCCCAAGCAATGTTTTCAGGAAGAGGTTCCCGAGCAAGGTTCCCAGCCATAGGCTCCCAGGTTTCCAAGAACAGGTTCACAAGTAAGGTTCCCAAGCACGTTCCCAAACAAGGTTCCCAGGAAGAGGTTCCCAAGTAAGGTTCCCAGCAACAGGTTCCCAGGAACACGTTCGCAAACAAGTTTTCCAAGAACACGTTCACAAGTAAGGTTCCCGGAAAAAATTCCCAGGCAATGTTTCCAGGAAAAGGTTCCCAAGCAAGGTTCCCAGGAACAGCTTCTCAAGCAAGGTTGCTAGGAAGAGGTTCTCAAGCAAGGTTCCCAGGAAGAGGTTCGCAAGCAAGGGT
>Ga0126342_10007825_pt1 | contig 19118 bp, 14 predicted proteins | sample Cyp1metagenome_FD_92528 | JGI IMG/M metagenome (GOLD analysis project Ga0126342, IMG submission 92528) | Coral microbial communities from Lord Howe Island, Old Settlement Bay, Australia - Cyphastrea 1 metagenome | ecosystem: Host-associated > Invertebrates > Cnidaria > Coral ... | reverse complement strand
GAGCATTTGGGGGCATGGTCTTGAAATTTGTGGAAATAGAAAAACCTTGGGTTTTGTTTTGAAACCCTGGGTTTTAAGTGCCACCCTGCGAATTTTGCGGGTTCGGAGGGTCAAGGTATATATGTGAGCCGCCATCAAAATCAATTGTGGATGCTTGGTACGAAAATATAGGTTATCGCTTTTGGGGGGGGCCTATCGCTTTACAGTGTTTTATTCAAATCAACACTAAATAAAGCAAACATGCAGCGGAATTGGCTTCACGGATTCAGATCTCTAAACTGCCGGGGATGGATTAAGGGGGCGCTCGTTGTCTTTGCGCTTGCAAGCATGTTGGGGAGCTACCTAAGTACATTCCTAGACTCTTTCCTAAGCAAGGAAATATATTACAATCTCAACTCCAAACTAGAATGACAGTAACCAATATAAGATCAATAGGTTATCGCTAGGTTATCGCTGAATCAGAACACCAGGATGATCAAGAAAGGAAGAGGAAATGAAACGGACAAATGAAACCAACAGGAAAACATGAAATAGATAGAATTCAGAATTGGGTTCAAAATCAATTACGGTTTACTTCAGAATTCAATTGCGTCTAGTTTTAAAGGAAAAGTAAAAGGAAAAAACGAAGGTAAGAAAAAAAGGAAACAAAGGAAGAATAATTTCAAATTAGATTATGCAGCACATAAATGGAATTCATAATTGATTTAAAAATATTTTTGATTTAATTCAGAATTAAATTGCATTCAGTCATTTAGTTTAGTTTAATTCTACTGCTTTGGGACCTGGGAGAAAAAAAACTAACTGCCTACAGAAAGCAACGGTTCAATCACCTTGGACAACAAATGACATGGCCACTGCAAGAAACGTGCGCACTGCAGGTTGAATGTTCTTCATCAATTTTGCCCATCGCGTGAAGGTGCACAACACTATGTTCTTGGTTTGCACCAAGTTTAATGCACTCTCATATGGTTACAAGTTATCGTTTTTTTTTTGGGGGGGCCTATCACTTTGCATGGTTTGGTGCGCTTTCTGGACACAACTGGACCCTCACTTACTAAAGTAGTCTATCCTTATTTTGGCCGTATCTCACACACACATATGTACTGATCCCGTCCTCCCATCCATACCACCCAAAGTTGTCATCACGAAAAACGCCCAAAGCCGCGGCTCTGAGCGATAACCCCGGCTGCCGCGAAAGAAGCGGGCCGCCTGGACGTGTGTCAATGATTGAGGGGGAAATGATGATAAGCATTGAGAAACCATGGAGCTTTTGGGTTGCACCCCTCTGTTTGGAGACAAACCCTTGAAGATTTTCCATTGATGTCCAATTTTTGCAACCTGGCTGTGTTCTTAGTGACCAAGCGCTGCATGCAAAAAAAACCGGCCTTCCTCACCAAGTGCTGCGCGCGATTTCCCAGGTGGGACAATTTCTCCATCTGGGATTGAAATTCACAAGGGAAATTCACAGCTGGGACCTGCAAAATGGGATGCCAGTGAAATAAAGAAGTGAACAATAAATTGGTTTATAAACACCGTTGTATACATTATTACTACATTCACCCTAGTTAACAAAGTTATAAACCAACTTAGCTATGGGGGGGCCACCTTGTACAGATGTTCATCTTTTTCTCATTCGAACCTAGCTAATCGTTCATTTTACCTTCGTTCCCCGTCGAAAAAGAAGGACATTGGATCACGTTTTTTTGAGATCAGCCGCCAAAAAAGACGGGTTGGAAGACTCCCTTTCCCATCTTGAATTGCTGGCCGCTGGATTTTTTCCAGTGGCCAGCAATCCATTGTCCTCTCATTTGCTGCAAGACAAATTGACCACGAACTTTACAAACAAGCACGTAGACAGTGCCGAAAACTCTGACAAGAATCAACATCTCGTTGAGTGAAGGGGCCACCAGTCCATTGCGAACACTGTGAGGTTCATGATCTGGCCCCCACATTCCCACGGTCTGGCCCCTTCCGACAAGATACAGGCAATGACAGGTCCGACAAGTCTTCGCCTTGGGAATGTGGAATAAATGACGCTGAATTGTCTTTCACCAATCTGAAAGGAAAGATGATTTCGGAGTCTTCCCCTTAATTGTAATTTGTGTGGATGTGCTGAAATCCGCTGAATTCACCCAGGTTATCCCAGATGGGTTCAGATCATGTTCCAAAAGTCCGGCGGAAACAAAACACCTACGTGGTTGGCAGCGGTGAAGTTAGTTGCAAAACCATTTCCAGCTGTTTGAACATGGGCGGTTTTTTTGAAATGTCATGCGTCGCTACACGCGCTATTCTTCAACCTCGCATTTCTGGGATGAATTCCCATCAGACAAGATGTAAATTTTCGGGATGCCCTACCAGCTGTTAGATGATGGGCGGGCATACTTCTCAAAATCTACTACCCATGTGGTTTGAGGAATACATTGCCCTGAGACTATTGAGACTATTCAGATTGAGACGGCCCCGTGTGGTTGTGAAAAAATGGTCGATGAAACTAGTGAAAAATTGTCAACATCTTCACAAGTTCTGCGAGTGTCCCGTGCGACAGTTTGGAGTTGCGTTTCTGCGTCATTTTTTCATCATACGACCCGACCAATTGACATATACCGCAACTAAACACCTATTTCAGAGGAAAGTAATCTTCCAGCCCCCTGTCTGGCAGGGTCTATGTTTGTTGGGAGAGTGGTACTAGGTGGCGTTTTAAGTTTCAAGATGTTTCAAGTTAGTTTATGTTCACCCCACTAGCTGGTTCGATATATCAATATCCCCCATAAGGCCTAGTTATATTGGTTACCCAATGGTAAACATACAAAAAAACTATGGACAATCACCATTTTCAATGGGCAAATCCACTAGAAAAGACAATTTTCAATAGCAAACGCTTAGTCATTCCCAGAGGGTATGCTTTCCAACTTCGTGATCCCCAAGTGTTAAATGACCGGTGACAGCACGGCAGCACAGCACATCCACCGAGGTCAGCCGAGGTACCGTGGTCTTCGAGGACCTCCACAGTTCCAACTAACAACATTCCGAAGACCTGCAGATATTGCCACAAGGGTCCTGGCCAACGAAAAGATTTCGGGGTGAAAGATCACCGCTGAAATTCCAAAAAGCTAGGAGAGACAGGGGGGAAATGCATACCTATATATATATATGTATCTCTCTCTCTCTCTCTCTCTCTATCTATCCATCTATCTATTTCAATATGTATATATATATACATACATACATGTAATTATGTATGTATATTGTAAATTATAATATATATATATATATACACATATTTTAAATATGTATATATATATGCGCCAAATTCTGTGCCTATAAGAGAATATGTTGGCTTTGCAGGGATTTACAATACTTGTATCATCGGGATGTTTACGTTCACTTGGTTTGCAGGGGGAAACGATGAGGATTCACAGCAAAAATGATGAGTTGGACCACGTTGGACCTGTGTAATTTGAACTGACCAAGTGGTGGGGGATTTCTGTTGGCATATAGTATGGACATGTGGGATTCACAAGTATCGATATCAGATATTTACTGGTTATTACTGGTTGGTGGTAACGGTATACCTACCCCTCTGAAAAATATATGAAAGTCAGTTGGGATGATTATTCCCGATATTCAGTCATAAAACTCATGTTCCAAACTACCAACCGTTGGATGTCAGATATCATATGACATCAATGCAGGTCTTCTCCATCTTCCACGGAGTTTCTTCAAGGTATTCCTCAATCATTGCATTTCCCCAATCCCACAAGAGACCTAGATCTCACTCCCACACATGAATCTCCAGTCACAGATCAAGGAGACACAGCGGGGTCACCAGATTTGGGATTGAGGAGCTTTAACAACAAAATCCCCATTCCTATAGATTCCCCAGTCGTAGTGGATTTCCTATTGGGAAAATGTCGTAAATCATCGACGAACAAACCCAGCCTCCATGGCTACTGGCCAACCGTCCGAACTCTTCGCAATTGATCCCCACGTAGAAACAGGTGCCATGGGAAGCGGTCAGCCCTTGGGGTGCTTTTTGGGGCCAAAAACGTGCCGTGGGATTGGCAGTTTTGGAGGCTTGTGGGTGCGGCTAGACCTCCATTTCCCATGGATTTTGATGTGAACTACAGGGTGTCAAGGATTTGACCCATAGCCACACCTGTAATCCATGGAGAACACGAGCCGGATGTTCTGGGAAAGTATATGAAAGTATTTTCAATTTCCAGTGTTTTTTCTAACCAGGGACAACTTTGATATGACTGTATCGTTTTAAGCTGTCGCCAGTCATGTGGATCTTTTTTAGCCAAATCTCATGCCTGACCTAAAGGTTGACCATCATGGATGTGGTTTGGTTCACTTTTGGCTTAATAGAAATTATTGTAGGTACCAATCAACATTTAGGATGATTGAATATGTAGCCCAACCCTGATCACCAATCAGAATCATTGGATATCAAAACAATAAATACATACACCTGGGTATCTTTAAAACATTGTATGGATAACCCAAGACGTTCTTGGAGGATCATCCCACCGTAAGTGGTATACTAAGTCCCAATTCAGATCATTCAGATCATTTAGTAGATTATCCATGATGATCCCATCTATAAATAGCTTGTAACACCACAAACACTAACCACTAATTAGTCATTTATCCATTGAAAGTTCCTCCAAGCTTCACGAATCATGGCACGCCATGGCACGCTCCACCAAGGGGCTTCCGCGATGGTACCAGGCAGCCCACAGACTGGCCATACAAATCACTTCATCTTCGCCGCAAAGCGACCTAGGTGGACTGGAGAATTGGACCAACCACAACAAATGAAGTATAATGACATTATATATTACCATCTGGTTATTTAACAGTTTGCCATGGAACATCACCATGCTATTAATAGGTAAATCAACTATAAATGGGCCATGGCCATTTTCCATGGTGTTCGTTTCTATTTCGTTTCTATCCGAAAAATCAGGTTATACGGCTAGGCTATACTCACACTATTCAACATTGTCCAACATTTGGTAAACACCGAATAAACACCGATTGTTTTGTTTTTTTTGAATCTTGGGCATAGGATGGTGAGGATAATCCAAGGCGAAGCCAGGGAAGGATCGCGAAAATTGTTGTGAAATTGTCTGGCCATAATCAACTTGTCAGTTTTTATATGTTGTTTATCAGTTAAACTTAAACTTACGTGTAGAAGACTATATAACGCTTTATCAGCTTACATTGCTTACATACTTCTCAATAACGCTTTTCAAATACTGCAGATTTTATCATAATTCTGAATAGCTGCATAAATCTGCATAAACAAACATAAATGGTGTGTCAGTGGGCATGGTGCATTAGCTTGGCCACTTGGCCTTCCAGGGCTTCAACATTGGACAACCAGCACCTGTGAGGCCCCGCATCTTTGGAATCTCAGTGCTTGCATGAACATATCCGATATAGGAACATCACCTTCCGGCTCCTTTTTTGGTTCCATGTTGTTTTTCAAGGGTGTGCAATCAAAGACATTCCTTAAACCAATCCTGAAGGATAAACGCACCTCGATACCGCCAAGAATCTGAGAGACGCTTTGTCTGGACAGATAACCTGAAAGGTCTCGGCAGGAAATTCAGGCAATTTCAGACAACATGAACTGATGCCCGCTGAGAAGCCGCCTTCATAAAATGAACTGACTGGAGGCATCAACCATTCCGAAACTACCATTAAAAAACAGTTTGTCAGAATCATTCTGAAGATCTTCTTGAAACCAGCATCATTTTCCCATGTCTAAGCCACTACCATGATTAAATTTGGCCAATTGGCCTATTCTTCCACTGGCAACCTCCTCCCCGCCACAGATTCGATCAGAATGAGTAGCACTGAGGTGCACAAACCCAAACAAAAATTGGATGCCTGCCTTGCAGCAATTACAGCAACACGCCAGTATCATATACATGGGCTAGATATATATATATATATATATTTATTTATTTATCTATATACCGTGTGTGTATGTATGTGTATATATATATATAAATATGTGTGTGTGTGCGTGTAAATACCGTATATATATATACACCGTATATATATATATACCGTATATATATATATTTATTTATAATGTTAAATATATCTATACACGGTATATACATACACACGCACACACACACATATATATATAATCCTTATCCGTAGGCCCAGACTGCCCCATTTTTATTCATTTTTCGTTTTGAACCGTCCCTGTTTTCTTGCAGTTGAAACCACGGGTTTTTCGCTCATCCCCGCCTCCGTGGACCACCACGATGGATCATTCAAGTTGCCCAGGTTGAATTTTCCCGGGTCTTAGATCCCTATCTCAAATGCACCCAAACGGTATTTCCATTGTATCCAAATGGATCCAAATGGTATGTTCATTCCCATTTTAGATCCAAATGTTGTATTTCCATTCGGGATTCTTATCATTTGATATCCCCATGTCCAAATGTGGTATTTCCATTGTTTTCATCCAGCAGAAAAACACTGTGCATACGAAAGGTCTGAAGTGGATAGTAAATGGGGTTGTGAGCCACTTATAAATAGGATAGTCTACTTAAGGTACTTGGTAACCAGGGTTGTTAACCATGTACTAACTGGGATGATCCTCCAACCAGAAATACGTCCGCCAAGGGAACCCATGGATCCAGATTCGATGATGTACACCTGATTGCAGTCCGTTCCTGTTGCAGGAAGGCGGTCGACGGTCGCAACTTGCGGTGGATAAAAACATCATGGGGATGTAATTTAGTACCCATAGGATCCATGGTGCTGCTATATATGGTAACATGGATCCCATCAATATACCCCCTTTATGGTAGCATATATACCAGCACCATGGATCCTATGGGGTATGATGTAGCCATCAAAAAATGGGAATGATGTAATGTAAAACGACAAAATTTACTGTAATATGATAAAATGGGGATGTAAAAATGCGGATGATACAGCCACCAAAATAATTATATATTGTGTCCAACCCTACAATACCCGACAAAAACCAAGGTTTAAAAGAACATTGGAGCCATTGTTTACCATTGTTTACCTGGTTTCTTGAAAGAACATTGGCGCCCACTTCAGAATCTACACACGGACCAATAAAACGGGTACATCTCCCAGTTACCGCGACCTGGCATGAAGGCATCTTGTCCCGGAGCGCCTCAAGATTTCAGGAAAGCAGCGGGAATGTGAAATGGGCCATGTGAAATGGGAATATACCCTCTGGTAAACATACAAAAAACTGTGGAAAATCACCATTGTTAATTGATAGATAAATCCACTATTTCTATGGCCATTTTCAATAGCTATGTTAAATTACCAGAGGGTAATCATGGAAACACATGGAAACTGGGGTTACCAAAAATCACAGGTCTGATGATTTGTTTTCCCTTCAACTCCCTTCAACTAAGTCTGGGATTATATAAACTACTCTTGGGAGTCGACCAGCAAAGAGCCCCAAAAACATCGCATGCTTATCCCTCTCATAATTTACGTAAATGGACCATAAAATCGAGAACATTGCCTGAAAAAAAAGAATTTAACCATAGCCTGTGTGGGTTCAACCAACGAAAAAGTGATCCAAAGTGCCGCTGGCACATGGCGACAATGCCAACTGACAGGGTCATTTCTGCGGACGTATCCCCCGTCACTCGGAATTCCGCACATCCATACTGACAAAGGCCCCAAAAAGCAGGGGAATTCCAAAATCAACAACACATCATGTGGGATAAATTGCCACTGCCCAAATGACATGAATTAACATATTAAAACATCCCAATCAACTCAGATATGTTCTAGATATCCCTTGGAATGATTGGAATGTAATCTGTCGTAATCTCTTTTTGCCTATCCATCGTCCACACAGATTCCCAAGCACTTGGATGTGCATCACAACAACCAGTGAGAAGCCATTTAGAACTGAGGAAACGAAGTGAAGCACAGAACTGAACGAAGGGAACAGCTGCAAACAATCTGTGTATTTTGTCTTGAAAATCGTGGTTTCCTGCAACATGTCCTTCAAACTATCCCAATGAAAGCATGGTGGTTTCATCATTCCCCACACAACTGGCACTGTGGATTACGCCGTTGAAACAACGGCCGCTTAGGCACAAGCATGCTCTGCCAAGGCATAATGACACAAGCTTTTAAAGAAGTAATCGTCCTGCAGGGCTCGATTACCGGTGGGGAAAATCGTGGAGTCCATAGAAGTCCCATATGCCAATGGTGAAATTGCTGGTTTTAAGATGCTCGATGTGGCTTTCCCAAGATTTCAGGTGCAAAAGGATACAAAGGGTACAAAGCTCCATGAGTACTTTGTCTGGTTCATCTAAATACAGACCATATCTATTGGCAGCGCTGAGGTGGTGTCTGCATCTTTGCATCAAACAAATCTGCTTCTGGAAAGCTTCCGGAAAGGTCTCAAACTTGTGTGGTTTCAACCAATCCAGGTGGAAACTATGCCTTCTCCATAAGGTTTTTGCCATTTCCATTGAAGGCCCCCCTCTTTTCAGCAGACTTGCAGCCGTTAGATTGGGGGATGGCATGACATCCATTTATATCTACTGTATGGTGCATGCCAAAAGGTCCCATATTTTCCAGGTTCTACACACACATTCCGATTGATATTGTAATGGGTGTTATCAATTGCGGGATCGGAGGAGTACATTACCAATTTGAAACTATCCCAACCTAGACAATCAGAAAATAACACCCTCCATACCCATTCTGGGTAAATCAATGACAATGAAATCCTGGTTGGTGGTATACCTACCCCTCTGAAAAATATTAATTAGTCAGTTGGGATGATGACATTCCCAACTGAATGGAAAGTCATAAAATTAATGTTCCAAACCACCAACCAGAATCGATTGAAATTGCTGCATTCACCCATGCCCCTTGCAGGTGACTCCAGGGGTGGCTTCCCGTTGCGATAGCCCATGTTGAGCCCCAAGGACAGTGGTTGGTTGTTCGGTCACCTTTTTTGTTGGCTGCTAAAATCAGCACACCATGAAGCACTTAGGATTAGCTGAATCCCCAGCTAAGTCATGAACTAGTCATAAATTGGTTGAAAAAACCCAAGTCACATCCATTAACATCCATTAAAACTGTTGGTATACCAAAATCCAAATAGTGCAATCTCAGTTATAAATGTAAGTTACACCATTGGGGCCAAGTTTTTTTTGGTCCTCTTCGAGGCTCCATTCGGGCCAAATGCCCAAACACTTCAAGCGGGGCAAGAACCTCAAGGCCCATCTCATGGGACCGGAGGTATGGTTTACCTATTTCCATAGTACGTAGGAACTTTAAAATTGTTTTCCTAAAATAGTCCAAAGTAGTCCTTTTTAATAGGATCCATCATTTTAGTAATCCAAAAATTATAGTTGTCTCCTATTTAAGTGTATAATTTTGGGGTACCGCCTGGTTGCTATGGAAGACATGGCCCTCTTTGAAATAGATGATGTTTGATGATTTATCTATTAACAATTGTGATTTTCCCTAGCTATGCTAAACAGGTGATATAGCCGAGTAACAAAACAACAAAATAAGTCAAAAGAATTGGGACTTGAGCAATGGATAAATGAATAGATGGTTCTGCTTTTGGTTTTGACCAGGAAACAGTTGGGGATAATTGAGATGTCCTTGAATTTGGGGCGTTGAATGGGGTGATGATTTTCGGTGAAACATGGGGATTGTGGGGACTGAACCAACGAATAGTGGGCATGGGTTTCTCTGAAAATGCGGGATACCCTAAATGACCTAAATGGATCTAAATGGTTATTTTGCTTCTGATAGCGACGTAGTGATAAACTTCTGGGGGTTGGGCGTGCCATATTCAAAATGCCAACGGAACAGTGATGTAACCACAAACAAAAACTGCACGAGTGGGGATTTGATCAACAAACTTTGGGCATGAGCAATTCAATGATAAGAAATAGTATAGAAGAACGTGAAAACAAAAACGATGGCAGGATATGGCAGGTGTATAGTGCACGAAGCAACCATTTATCGGTATCCCAAGACCAGAAAGAAAAAAAACTTGCGGGTCTGATATCCTTGAGGGGTTGTCTTCTTTGTTTAAGCATCCCATATTGGAGTGGCACATTTTTGGCCCTTACGGGAACACCGGTTGCCTCCAAAAAGGGATGCAAATAAGCAATGCACATCCAGATTCTAGATGATACATCTATGTTTATTGCACACATCGGCCTCACCAGCAAGGAGTCAAACCAAATCAGATGACAAAATATTGAACTATATGCAAAACCTGCAAGGAGTATTGTTCATGCACCACCATAGCACCACCATAGTTTTTTCGTTACCCCCTGGTAAAGTAACATAGCTATGGAAAACAGCCGTTTATATACGATATCAATAATGATGTACCCATGAAACATGGTGATTTTCAATAGCTATGTTCAAGTACCAGAGGGTAAGTCCCCTTTTTTGCATACATCAAAGCTGTCCGAAAAAAAACACATCGTTCCAGGCCACATCTCCTCGTGAAGCTGCATCTTCCTGGAAACGTCAAACTTTTTTGAGCTGGGAAGATGGTCCCAAGTCCGGCCCGAGCGAAAAAAGTTTAAGAAGTCATAACGCAATTGGTCTAACCAGAAGTGTTCAGTAATCTCATTATAATTCTTATATATATGTGTTTATACGGAGGGAGTTATTTGTATAGGTATAAAGTATAAATCAAAACATATACGCACATAGCCATATATTAACATATATATATAAATATATATACACGTTTTATCCCATTCTAAGTAGTGATCTTGGATGAGTTTCTTTCAGCGGTTAGGTGGTAAGCCATGAAATGTAGCCAGGTACTTCTCAAGAGATCACAGAGAGCGTATACAGGAGATGCTACCCCCAGCATTGGGGATGGTTTGAATCCCTTATCACCAAGAGTGACTGGTTGGTGGTTTCAACCCTCTGAAAAATATGAGATCGTCAGTTGGGATGATGAAATTCCCAACTGAATGGAAAGTCGTAAAATCCATGTTCCAAACCACCAACCAGGATATCACCTATGTCGAAGGGGTGCTTTGTTGGGATGATCTCACCTAACACCTAGGGGTTCTCGTTGGACACATTTGGAACTATCAAGATACAACGTATGAATACGTATGAACAAGTTTGGAATTGATAGATATTAAACAAACATACAAAAAATCTTCAGATTTGGCCAAAACCTTTTTTTTGTGGGGCTCAAATTTGAATACTTTTGACTTTTGACGAGATTTTGCAAACAACATCTGTAATCTTCAACTATGCGCTTCCATCTTATTACCACTATGCGCTTCTATTTTGGGAGCACTATGCATTGGCTGTGAGTAAGTGTCAAATTTGAAGTCTTCCATAGATCATGGGGGGTTCCCAAGCTGCAGGGGTCTAATTTGGTTTTCTTGGGGCCTAGGTGGGGAAAATTTCTTGAAATTGAAGGGCAATACTATTTCAGACCCTCACGGGGATATCTTTTCAACTTGCAGTGAGTGTATCATACAATTTTAGGAGAAAATTAGAGTCTCTGACTCTTTATGTCAGCGGAGGGCCGGAGGGCCTTTTAGATTTTATGTTAGTGTTATATTTTTGGGAGCACTTTGCGCTTCCATGTTGGTACCACTATACCTTCCCAATTTTTAGGGGCCCATATGGCCCAACAGGGTCTCTGAAACTTTGTGATTGATATTTTTTGCCACATGAACTCACAACAGTCCCTACCACTGCCACTAACAAATATACAAGTAAAATCTACAATCAGCAACTACGTACAAATATAATCAAACATATGATATCCATACGTACGATGATATCCATAGAAAGTCAAGGGGTCTAAAATGAGACAGGTGCAGGGGTCTAAAATGCATCGCTCTACCATGCTAGACCCTTTGCCGGCTGGTCCCCATGTCCAGCCATTCCACACCTTTAGTACTTGTCCAATTTCAGGGGGTCAAAATCCAATTTTTCCCTGCCAAATATCTAATATTCAACACCACCCATAAACCATGGTGGATGTAGAGGATTGATTTATTCATCTACACATGGTTGGGACCATTTAAACAATTAGGGGCTGTTTAGTGTTAGGGGGATGGGCGCCAAAATCTGAAAGCCGACGCCCATCTCGGGCTGGTTTCCCAGAAAAATGAGCCGTCATGAGCCACCACGGTCATGGGAGTCTTGAGAAGGTCGTGCTGAATCGTAGTTCATCAGGGATCTTTGAGATGAATTGTTCGAAGATTTTCGCAATATCTATGGGATGTTCTCGGGCTCCGTTCTGGGTAATTACTACCAACTGAAATCCAATTTTGATAGGAAACACAATATCCACCATGAATTTCTAACCTCTTCGAATCTAAGCGTCATCCTTTCCGGCAACGCACCAAGCAGCTGAACATCACCTGGAAGGTGCTTGCTTTGGTGAAGCTGTTCACTGGGTCGAATGGACATGTCCTAAAACTGGGGTTCAAATTGGGTCCCAATATTTTTTCCAATTGGACCGATTTTCAATATTAAATGGTTATAGTTATACTTAAATAATCTTAAATATGTAGTGTTCATTTCAGATCCAGTTGATGTGTCTTGAAGGTCCTTAAGCCATTCATACCCTTCAAAATCTGAGCGCTGCAACTAGTTTCCCATCATTGTGGCAAACGCATGGATCTTTTAGCCGGCTATGCAACAACTGAAACAACGAGCAGTGAAACGAAACAGAAGGGATAGATGACAAACCACCCAAAAAATAAATGAGATGTAGCCAACAAATGCCAACGAAAAGGCACCCTACCATACGGCACAGAATTAAAGCCTACTATATGATCAGCTAAAATGGATTTGCCCTATGAGGTCAAGACCAAAAAAAGTGCAACTGCTTGAGACCATAGTCTAAACACCAACTATGCAGGTGCACAATCCCCCCCAACTAGGATAATGTGGCAAACCCAATGATAATCTAATAAACCATCCCCAATAGAAATTTCAAAAGAATGTCAACATGAAATTGGGTATACCAAAATGACTCCCGGTGTTGCTGAATGGGATGGTTGCTGAATGGGGTTTACCCCTCGGTTTATTCTCATTGCAGGACCACCCCGCCGCGACGCGACCTTCTTTGATGCGTTTCTTGACGTTGCGGCGACGTAAGGCTTCGGTCACCTTGCAGTACAGATCCGTCGACAAATTCCTGGCGTCCGGTCGAAATGGGGTACCAATAACAATGCGTTCGCAAAGTTGGACGGAGGCATGGCTAATCTCTGTGAATCTTACAGACATTCCGAAAGGGAGATTCCTGAAAATCGATCTCTTCTAAGTGGGATATCCTCCATTGCACTCCTCAACTTGACGATCTGCGATAACCTCAAGACAAAGCTCCAGAGGGCGAAAAAACGCTGAACTGTGCCCCTCATCAATTCAAATAGAACTACAACTACAGTATTGACCAAACACTTGTAACGCGATGTCATGATGCCTCTGGCAGGTAGTGATGAACATTGGATTGGATTCGACATTCAGTGGGAGGATAAGAGACAAACCGTCAAGCCCAATGGAAGCTTGCAACCGCAGAGGCATCCTAAATCATTTTTTAACACCTGGCAGCTAATTTGGAATGAACACTCACCATCACCCGCCACTTTTGGATATGTTGGAACAAATGCCTTTATACAATGATTATGTACATTGACATTTACATGATGTGTATTGGTTTGCAACAATCAAAATTTTGAAAACTTTCTAATTGGATCTAATTGGTGGTTTCAACCCCTCTGAAAAATGTTAGGCAGTTGGGATCATTATTCCCAATATATGGAGAATAATCCAAATGTTCCAAACCACCAAGCAGTTTTCATATTTTCAACACAGCACACGTCTTTGGAAGAACCATTTTTTTGAGGTGCCCCTTCGCCATAACCAGCACGAAACGGGCCCGGCCCGTTTCCCAACGGGGGTCCTTTCGGTGAAAAACTGCAGCAGGGCAGACTGCTGCTGAAAACGTTCCGCCCTTGAATTCCTGGGAAGTTGGTTGGTTTGATGCAGTCACTGGTTGGTGGTGCAATAACCATCTTGAAAAATATGAGTCCCTCGTCAATGGGAAGGATTATCCATGATTATCCCATATATTATGGAAAAACACAAATGTTTGAAACCACCAACCAGCTATCCTGTTGACAAAGGTGGATCTTGTAAAAGGCTCTGGTTCAACGTCATCGATTTTCTTTTAAACATGGAGCTGCGCTTTTAGGGTGTCCATGTTCGTTTTCAATGGTATAAGCGGAATAGGCTTTTGGATGCGGGTAAGGAGAAATTGATGGTGGCAGTCAACCGCAACTAGGCTGGAGGTTGATCCCTCAAATAATGTTCATTCAGTTTCCTTACTGAAATTGCACTAGATTGGGTGTTTTCTAAATTGGGCAAGTCTTTCAGATGCTGAAAGATGGGGGATTGCATGGATAGCATGTTCGGAAAGAGCCACGCAACCCACGCTCAGGCTTTTGGATGGGGGTGAAATACGGTAAGTAGAGATTTGGAGCTGCGCAAAGAATATCGTTAATTAATGTTAATCTGGTTGGTGAATATAACCATCTTGAAAAATATTAGTCAATGGGAAGGATTATCCAATATATTACGGAAAAAATGTTTGAAACCACCAACCAGCAAATTAATTAAACATCTTGAAAAAATAAACCATGTCTGACTGGAGGCAATGGGATTTGTTTCCCAGCAAAGATGACAGCCTCTGCAAACATTGAATCGAATCGGTCGTGCAACATGTAGATTTTGAAATGTACCACCTGCTGCTTGGCTCCTTCGAAATGCCCGAGTACAGTGCTCGAGTGCTCGATGCCGTGCCCGACCTTCGCTTGGCGAGCATCCTGCTGGGCTCCACCACGGAGCATTGAGCAGTCTCCTTCAGCCCTTCCAATTCTCCATCACTTTCTGATTGGTGGTATACCTACCCCTCTGAAAAATATTAGTCACTTGGGATGATTATTCCCAATATATGGAAAATAATCCAAATGTTCCAAACCACCAACCAGTTGTGGAGATGAGTTGTGGAAGATTTCCTGCTCCGATGCCTCCGCGCATTGCCAGCAGCCCCTCGAAATAATCGATGCAGAGCTGCGAAGCCACAACATGGCGTGGCCGTCAGCATAGCATGGAGAACACAATAGAACGCTGATCAGTACCCTTTTTGGACACGTCCGTGTCAAGTGGTCATTCTGATACATCCCAATTCTAAGTTGGTTATATAATTCAACACTTTGCTGGTAATACGCCTTTTTGGTTGGTTGAATCCAACTGTTTATCCAATCTTAAATTTCAATTCAATGAACATGGCCGAATCCCTCTACAAGGTGGCGCCACCAAGGTGGCGCCACCCTGTTGTGAGTTGTCTTATTTGAAAAAGTATGATATATCATATCTGCCACCCAAGATGAATAACCCCCCGGTTAACCATGGAGGGTACCATGATGTACCACGCCCAGCCGCCGGAGGGAACTCACTGTGGCACTCAAGGATGTGATGAAGGACGAGAAGACGCCGATGGCTAAGAGGATGACACACACGGCAAAGAGCCTCCGTGCTTCTCGGGTCGGAGATGGTGTGGATTGGTGATGCCCGGCTGCCAGGAAGAACACGGCGACGGTTGAAACATATTTAAAAAATGGTTTGCCCAATACACTGGTGATTCCATCAACACTCTCTGTCGAGGACAAAAACTGACAAACACCAACAATCTATATAATGCATTTTCGATGGCTAGCGTTTCGTTACTAGAAACATCGCCGCTTTTTCTCCGGGGTTGCCAGTAAAAGGTTCTTCTTCTTTGAGTTCTTGGCACTGCAAGGGCAACCAGCTTCTGGGAATTAAAAAAGCAGCGTGTCAACGGGCCAGAAAAAACGGAGCGATGTCTATATCCTTCATGATCTTAAGATATTTCAAACGATGCGTGTTCAAATTTATCAGATTTGGCGCTCACAACAGCCACACCAGGATATACATGGTGAACTTGAATGTAAGCAACCTGAGCAAACAAGCGCACTAGATGCAAGCAAGCAATGCTGGATAAGGAAATGAAATACCTGGTAGAAGGGATGGTCATAAATTGACTTAAAGGTTACTTTTGACAAGACTCAAGACTCTATTTTGTGTGGATGTTGAGTTGGAACTGGAATGTTTGACTGTCTAAACGGACTTCTCAGACATGATCATATGTTGAACATGTTGTGTATTTTTTCGCAACATGATGCCAAAACGCCTTGGCGTACAAACACCAACAGAAACAAAGAAAAGAAACCAGTAAACGTAAACCATCCCTTTTCCAGTCTTTTCACCCGAAAGGTGTGTGTTTCGCCTTTCGATGCCGTTGGCCGGAGCAATGTTGGTGGTGGCAGGCGTGAACTGGGTCATGGACCAGTGAATGGAAGCAGCGTAGGATTCGAAGAAATTTGCCTGGCGAGGATCAGGTGCAGGCCAGGGGGTGAACACATGGTCAATGGGAATTCCAGGATCCTAAAATGGAGGTACGTAAACGTACCATATTTCTGGCCATATTTTGCGGGGATATTCCCTTACATAGCCCTGAGCAATAGGCCTTATATATGGTAGGTACCTCCAATTTAGGTTCCTGAAATGGCCATTGAATAACTATGGCAACTATTGAGTGTCAACAAATGGTCCATTATAGATAAAAAGGACGATTTAACTATATGTGTTTTGGAGGGTATGTAACTATGGGATCATAACGTCCATAAGTTGGAATATGGGACCCCTATAATCCTAAAACTATGGTGAGTGATAACCAACAAAAATTAATGGAACTGCACCCCCAAGTGCCTGATTAGAAACCATATTTGCCCATGAAGTACTCAAATCTCACCGAAGGCCATCGGGGTATCAAAACGGGCGCCCCGATTTTGATGGCACTCTTCATCCGGAAAATGATGATAAACCATGATATATCATCACATTTAAAAAGGGGTACCTTCATGATCGGTTTCTCTGGAAATAGGGGACCACCCAATTTTGATGCTAAATAAATAATTAATTATCTGTTCCCTATTTTTTATGGATATTTAGAAGGTATATCCCATTTTCAGACACATACACGCACACCCATGAGTTTGCTGCGGAAATTCCATGGCAATTTCACCACCAAGGTCCGCCACCGGGGCCACGCCTCTTCCAGCTCTGCTCGGATGAGCCAACTGGAGGCCTGATGTGTCCTGCGCGCGGAACATTTTTAGGTTCTTTCCTGAGGCAAAACATGAATATCTATGTAGGAAACATGTGGGAAACGCCATAGTAGACCTATAGTACCATTAATGTACCTTTTGGGAATGTTTCGTGTTTTTATTAACGGGTAAAAACCCAATTGCAGGATCAATTGATTTGTTTTTTTGTTGTGGAGTTGGCCTACCCCAAAAAAACATTTAAAAAACTGGAGTGGGAAGTGGAGGAGAGACAACCCCCTACTGACTGCCCACTGCGGATGACGTCACCCCACTTTACTACTGGTACTGGGCTCTGTTGCGAATCTCCTGGGTGACATTGGCATCCAAAGTGGACGAAGTGAACAACATAGATGGTTCGGGTTTTAATTCGATTACCCTCTGGTAAGCTAACATAGCTATTGAAAATGGCCATTGATAGTTGATTTACCCATCAAAAATTGTGATTTTCCATAGTTACGTTTGTTTACCAGAGGGTGGAACCCCTCGTGAAGGGACATTTCTTCCAGGAATTCATTAACTGGGCTCCAAACCAGCCATGAACATCGACCAATCTTTGGCGACTTAAAGCAAACACCCAGGCAGCTGCCGATGTTTAATGTATCCCGAACATCGCTTGACACGATTTGAGCCCTTCGGCAGGCTTAGACAACACATGCACATCTCCTGTGAAAACCTTCCCCGACCCTGGCGAAAATGAGAATATAAATTCTCAACGAAAGTCCAGCTCTAATGTACATCAATACCTGACCGCTTGACGGTAGATGTTGCCTGCTTTGTGATTTGGTAAGAGTCTGTAAGATCCTGAAAGGCATCCGAAACCAAACTGAAAAATGAAGAAACATACTTGTCATCTCAAAACCGAGCCCATATTTCCAAGATATCTGTACAGATCCTCCAAACAGAGATATGGACTATGGACCCGTAAAAATTGCCATGTCTACTGCAACCCCAGCGGTCCATGCAGCCACGCCAAACCAGCAACATGCCACCAGGTGAGTAATGGCTAAAATCATCAGAAGACCTGAGGCCGCAAACATGGAGACACGCAGTGGGGTGCATCCTAGTTTCGTAGTAAGTAGGTAACTAATTGTATGCATATGTAACATATGTATATATATATAATAATAAACCAGTTGTGTGATGGATTAGCTCATTTATTTGTGGTTTATTTGAAAAAACATGATAAATCACTGGCGAAGTGGGATGCACATTCTACCCTCACTTAGGCTGTTAAATGATAATCATCAGCCAGTTCTATGGTGGCAAGCAGCAAGTCTAACTTTGAGACCATGCCAAAAGGACCCCAAAAAACGATGTTCGCGCGGTTTCATCTGATAGTCGACCATGTTCTTCAGGATAAACCATGTGGATGTGTCTAAACATGGGAGATAAATGAAGATGGCCATAACTAATTGGGTAACATGAGATGTTTTAAACGAATGGAATATGGTGATCAATCATTTTCAGACAAACCCATATACGTTGCAGTTGTAGGGGTCTAGAAATCCGACCACCTCAGAAATCCGTAGTTCCAATTATGTATATACCCCATCTTACCATATAATTTATGGGTCATGGTAGGCCAACGACGCCTGAGGGTCTCCCACCCAACGACCCCTGTTGTCAACGCCTCCCAAGATCTTGGCCACAAGAAAGGCATTGGAAGATAGGAAACGGTTTGCCAACAAGGTGAACTCCTGGCGCAATGCTCCGCCCCGTTGCTGCGCGAAGCGAAAAAAACATGAATTACTTTACTTCGAGTTATCCCCACCATGACATCTATACGTTTTGTTACTGGCAAATCTTCTGGCATTCTATCTGACATATCTTCTGGCATTTTATCTGGCATATCTTCTGGCATTCTAT
>Ga0126342_10007824_pt1 | contig 19118 bp, 17 predicted proteins | sample Cyp1metagenome_FD_92528 | JGI IMG/M metagenome (GOLD analysis project Ga0126342, IMG submission 92528) | Coral microbial communities from Lord Howe Island, Old Settlement Bay, Australia - Cyphastrea 1 metagenome | ecosystem: Host-associated > Invertebrates > Cnidaria > Coral ... | reverse complement strand
GTGTATGGGTGTTTGGTTTGTTGGGGGGTGGGGGGGCGTGTGGGTGGGGGTGTGGTGGTGGGGGGGGCTGTGGGGGTGTGGGGGGGTGGGGGGGTGGGGGGGGGGGTCGGCTACTGTTGTTGGGGGCGGTGGTTGGACGGGAGGTGGTAGCAACCCAGCATCCCCAAAAGTCATAGGGTCACTTTTTGGCAAACCCTGGTGCAACTTCTATACTTTATCGTAAAATAGATATAGCTGGATATTGCTGGTTACCTTAATTACATTTTTTCCATTTTGTATCCCATCAAACCCTCATTCTTCATGGACAAACAACCCAGTTTCCGGACGGTGAGGTGGCGAAGGCCTCTTTGAACGCAGACTTCGTGGCACAGATGTCAGGCTGCCAAGGTCATCTCAATGCTTTTGGATGATTCCACCGGGAAAAACTATGGAAAAAAGGTTGCTTTAATCCAATTCGGGCCGGGGGGGTGAAATGAAACCAGTGCAAATGGGTGTTTCACCATGGTGAAAATTGTTGATAAAACTAACGTTTTTTTTTTCAACAAACATGGGGAGTGAAACAACATCAAGAATCGGAAATTCAGCCAAGATACGGATGCTTCCAAAAAGAACGTGTTACCAAAACACGTGGTTTTCATTTTAGCAAAAATGGGGGTGCACATTGCAAAACTTGGCCTTTAACCCAAAAATAAGAGTTGCCACACCTAATTTCAAGTGGTGAAGGATTGCAATTTGCGCAGAAACACAGGGATACTCCAGGGGTGATATCCACCCGATTAAAAGTCCAAAGATGAAGGTTCATTGCCCCAAACGCAGTTTTCCTGGTTCAAACTGTTTGGGAAATTGATTTTTTTAAATTGATTTATAGAACAAATTGAAGATCGGATTGTCTCACTACCGGTGTAGTTTCATACAAGAGCCGACTGTTGGGACTGGTGTGATTGTCGAAAAACAATCGAGGGAACAATCTGTGTTGGTGAAACTGCCCTTAGTTGCTGTCCAGTCAGACCAGTTTCTTGGATACCCATACTGGAGAGGCGCGAAGGCATGATTCTTGAAAACTGTTTCCATACAAGGGTAATGCGCATATGTAGGCATGAATTGCACCCTTTAGCGTGTCACCAGGCACCAGGCTCACTTTTGATAAACAACATGCAATATACATGCAAATTTGTTGCTAAACATCTCAATTTTCTCTGAACACATCCGTGTTCTTGTGTAAAATATCCCAGAGATATCCTATCCAACATTCCCATTTCCACCCAAACTCATCTTGTTATGGCTATGGCTGATGACAGCCTGGGAACTCCCGGTTGGAAACCGATTTGAGGATGGAACTCTTTGACTCAGATGATCCGCGTGAACGGGACTGGCTCTGAAGTTGGGTGGGTGGAGTTTACCTACCTCCTGAAACAACGGTGGAAAGTGGACAGATGAACCCATTTTGCGAGTTTTGACAGATGTTTTGTTGGTAAATGTGAGGGTTTCGCGCTTCCATGTTTGTTTCAGCTAGATGTTTGGCATTGCTTCATCGCCTTCTCACCAGTTTCTTCCAGTTTCGTCGAGAAACGCTTTCAACAGCATTTTGAGAGTCCCCGGGCTAGTGTGTTTTTCCGCATACCCATCTCATCATTGACGGGTTGTTTCATGATTTTCAAACAAATCTACCATAGACGAAATGGGATGATGTTCCCCTCTGACGAACATATTTTTAGGATGGGTAAAATTCACTAATCAGATCAGGTTTTCCCAAGAAACTGATTGATCCAGGAAGGATTTCTTGTGTGGATCTGTTTCTCTGACCGAAATCATCAGATGGTACAGCAGACAACAGCCTCCGATAATACCATGTCCCTGAATTCAATACATGGTTAGTGGGAGATATCCCAAGATATCCCGGTTGTGTTTGTGCTAATTTAAAAGCCAAGATTCGACAGATCTCACAGGATTATGTGAAGACCATCCTCCATCGGATCTATGGAAAGTTCATGACCTTACGCTCTTTCATTCGCCGTGCGATCCAACAGACCTTCTACAAGGCCCGAGATCATGAGATCGGTGAGTGACTTTGGAGGTTTTTCTACAACATCAAAGGGTTTCGAGGCTAGCAACCCACAAAAAGATAGAAATACATAGAATTTATAGAATCCTATGAAAATAGTGAAAACATACTTTTCTATTTTTGTTTTCAGGCTCTCAGGTTGCTATTATATTGATCGTTGATCACACTATACGTTCCCTTGGCCATATCCGAAAAAATATCATGTTATCCAGCAGTGTCGCGCCACACTCCCGAGTGTACTCAAGGGTTTGTTGGAGTGCATCCCAGGAGTTGCAAGTGGTTTACAACCTACCTAAAACCCACATGTAGCCAATACATAATTGGGTTATACGATGGTTCTTGAGCACTTAGGTTTCCTGTGATGCCCCAAGTTGGGAGATTGCAATTTGGAGGAACACTCAGAGACTCACAAAATTTCAGCATATGGCCTGGCATCGATCGCAACTTTGGTTTGACCAACCTCAAGAAATGATGGCTAAGGGACTTGTCTTAAACATGCTGAGCCTTTCAAATTTGCGAATCATGGTCGCAATTCTGAATTCGCCTCTGTGTATTTTGAAACATATCTATCTAATCTATCTATCTATCTATCTATCTATCTATCTACCTATCTACCTATCTACCTATCTACCTATCTACCTATCTATCTATCTATCTAAGCTAATCTAATCTAATCTAATCTAATCTAATCTAATCTATCTACCTATCTTATCTTAGCTTATCTTATCTGATCTTAATCCAATCTAATCTAATCTTATCTTATCCTATCTTAAATTTTCTAATCTTATCTTATCTAATCTTATCTAAGCTAATCTGATCAAATCTGATCTAATCTGTTCTAATCTGATCTAGTCTGATCTAATCTGATCGAATCTGACCTAATCTGGTCTAATCTGATCTAATCTGATCTAATCTGATCTAATCTGATCTAATCTGATCCAATCTGATCTAATCTGATCTAATCTGATCTAATCTGATCTAATCTGATCTAATCTGATCTAATCTGATCTAATCTGATCTAATCTGATCTAATCTTATCTTATCAAATCTAATCTAATCTGATCTAATCTTATCTAATCTTACCTAATCTAATCTATCTATCTATCTGTCTGTCTGTGTCTATCTACCTATCTATCTATCTATCTGTCTGTCTGTCTATCTATCTATCGATCTATCGATCTATCCGTCTATCCGTCTATCTATCTATCTATCCATCCATCCATCTATCTATCTATCTAATCTAATCTAATGTAATCTAATTAGAATGGCAATAGCAAGGATATCATGTAATATCATCTATCTATGCACGTAGCATCCTGAATGGCAATATAAAATATTCCATATGTTTAATTTACATATATACACATAACCACAAAGCGTAATGATACAGCTATTAATAGTGATGATAGTAATACCACTAATAACGATGTTATCATGCGAATGGTAAGAATAATGATAGACGCATCCACACCTTGCTCAGTTTCCCAAGCTTTCCAGGTGATGTATGAAAGCGACGCCTACAATGGCGTGGGTTGCCACCTCAGAGGGTTGGATTAACTGTTGCCCATATGACTACTGCTTGATGAACCTGCTGATCTTGATATTTTTTGATTAGAATGCATACTATCATATTAGAATCCCAATTGTCAGCGGATAACTTGATATTTCTATAGTAATTTTGATGATATCTGTTCAATATATCTCAATCTCCGATCCCCTCACCCTAAAAATGCGGTTATCAGCTGGAAAATTGCCCCATAATGCAATGAACCTGACAGGCACTTCAAATAAATCTTGACTACTGACTACCCACAGATACCTCAAAAAACTGAATCATTGGCTTGATTCATTCGAAATAATCGGACAAATGACCAGAATCATTCATGATTCATGGGAATAATATTCATTTCATGACCATATCAAAATAGTTTTTCAAGATTTTCTGGATCGGTCTTTCAGATGTCGATCGAGGCGAGCTGCTAGAGATCATGGGGAGCATCATCAATGGCTTTGCGCTTCCGCTGAAGGAAGAGCACAAGGACGGATTGTTCCATGGTTCCATGTGTCACTAATGCGATATTAATGATGATTCCCATTGAATATCAGCAAAATTCATGTCAAATATCCCATGAAATTGCATGAAGAAATGGAAAAAAATGGTGATTTACATTGTTTGACCATGAAGAATGGTGATTTAATGATGATTTGATAGGATATTAGTGGGATATTGATGGGTTTTTTTGTGGGATTTTTGGGGATAATCTTCAGAGAAATCTCAGATTTTTCGTATCTGGTTAGTAACCATAGTGACAACTTATAACCCAGTTATATGGGAGATCCCACGAAACTGAGACTTACTAGGTGGGATTTATGATCCAATTTACCAATAGATCATAAACTGAATCCATGGAACCGGCGATAGGTTCGACATTTTTGGGAAATTCTATTTATAGACATGAGCGATGTAAATCCTAGTCTTGGGGTTGAACATGGACCAAGTGAAACCAGATGAATCCATGAAACCATGTGGGTTTTTGGAGCTGATGATGACGGATCATGAATGCTGAGGAAAAGAAGTTAAAAAAAGAAGAAGAAGAAGAAGATATTTTCACACAAATGGAGGTTTCCAACAAGTCATAGGGATAACCCCAGTTCTCATCCATTTATAGATGGTATTTTCCATGAAAGAAACCATCCAGCTATTGGGTATCCCTATTGGTGATGTGGTGCCAGGACTTCTTGGTGAGGGTGGGGCAACTCAGTGGGCCAGTGCTGGGAAGCTGGGAAGATGTTGGAAAAATGATTTTCGCGGGTGAAAAACTACCCGATGTAACAACAACCCATAAATATGAATCTGAATATATGTTTAATATATATATATATGATTTATTTATTGAATGACATGATAATATATGGTGTACCCATGTGTATCTAGATATTACCCAACCAAATTACAACCCCATATTTATATGCTATACCTCGTGTGTTGTATAATAGCAGGTACCCATTCATCAACCAGCAAAATGGGCTGGGATAGCAAGTTTCAACAGGACAGCAAGTTGAGCGCAGAAGACTCGTTTTTCAGATGGAATGATCAACTCGATCAACTTGCATTTTGTCGATTCCATTGACACAGGATTTGTTGCTCATTTCAATTTCTCCTTGAACAATCTGATAATCAGCATTTTTTTTCAGCTGGAATGATCAACTTCTGATTTTCCAAAGGAAAGGCGTAGGGCGCGAAAATTTGACCAAAATTTGAGCCCCCCAAAATCAGGAAATGAACCTGGGATTCTGAGTTTTTTTCGGGATGCATCTCCAAGAAATCTCATGGTGAAATCAGGAAATCCACATGATTCTATGGGATCCCAGAAACCTTGAGGCATTGATACCGCTGCACAAGTTGAAATTCTTGGCGGGCTTCCATCAACAGCTGTCCTACTGTATGTCGTCGGATGGCCCCAGTTCCGGAGGACTCGGTGGACTCGGACGATTTGGTGGAAAACTCCTGAAGTCGACTGGTGGAAAACTCCAATGGTTGGATGTCCCAACTTTTCATCCTTTTTCGATTTTGATTCCAACAAAACGGGATTGTCCAGTTTTTCAAACTTTGGTTGGTTGTTTCCTCAATTTCCACAGGCAACGCAGTTGGTTGTTTCCAAGTCCACAAAAAAATGTTGGTTGATGTCTCTGAAAATGTGTCCACCTGTCTTCCCAGATGTTTTTGTTGGTGTTTTTTTTGACCCATAGCCTCCCATCAAAAACTGCAGAGAGTCTATTGATTTACCATAGGGTTTTGGCGTTTTTTTTTCCATCACCATTTGCGAAAATTTCTGTCGACCGCGAAGGTGATATGCATACAGGATATCTATATCAAGTGCTCTATAGAAAAATCTTGAAAATCTGTTTGATTTTTGCTTCACCCAATAGGATCAATTTTTTTCACCGACGCTTCCCGGCAACTATTTGGGTCAATCGATGTGAAATGCTACCCTTTCCTCCGAGATTGAATTGCAACAAAGACAGATTCTGAAAGCCGCAGAGTCTTAGGGTTTTGGGGTTGTTATGGTTGTTATAAACCTTTCAAAGAGGGAAGCTCAACATTACATTCCATTTGTATCCGAGGCCAGGTTGGGAAAAACAAATTTTCCCATGGCTTTCGCCAGGCAATATGTGACGAAGGACCCACGCTTGGCGTTGGGAATCCCAGAATCCCATGGTTCCAGTGGGATGATAAGTTGGGCACCATTCCCAACTTGACCATGCCGCCATGCCACATTTTCCCAGGGGCCAAAGGGCCAGAGGATGTCCAGTTCGAGGCTTCACAAGACGGAAAGATATGGAAAGTCTTCTCCAGCATGGAAAGTCTTAGCCGTTTGAAACATCAAGAAACATCGGTTTGAAACCGCCATGGTGCTATAAACCAAGGAACAATCGATTTGAAAAAGATGGAAACATGTTGGACGCCAAAAGTTGATGGAGCGAAGATCAACTCGTGGCCCAAGCAGATCAGTTAGCTAGCTCCAGAGTGGATGGTTGAAGACTCAAGAATGACTAGTCACATTGTGGAACCATGAACTTCCTACAATTTTCACCATAAATCGAGCCAAGCCATGCTATATATATATATGATATCATGTACATACAACATACTGTATACATATGATGTCGGGTATCTATACATATATGCATGCACTATATACACCTTTATACAATAGATGGTTATGATCGTTTTCCGTGGGTCAACATTTTCATCGAATGGTTGGTCATTTCGCCAGATGGTGCCCAGGTTGGTGATCGTTTCGGCCATGCTGCGGTATTGGCCCACCACCATTACCTCCAAGCAGGCCTTGAGCTACTCCCATTGGTGGGTAGACGTCCAGACAAGGTTGAAATGTGAGTTGAAATGTGACCTCACTTGACATTTCAACCATAGATGATGTTTTTGGGTGTAAAGCAGATTGAGATTGACACCTCGGATTGAATCAGCATTGAGATTTATGATCAATGATCCAGACAGGCTAAGAGTCCCTCCAGAAAACAGGATTCTCACGGGGTTACTGGCCGAAAACCATGGCCCAAAATCCATGATCTCTTGAAGTGACTAGATCAACCATTGGTTTTTTTCGCTATGACCCAGCATACCAAAAATCACTACGAGGAGATCGGCTATCGGCCAAAGGAAGTATGTAATGCAGCAATGTTCGGGATCCGAATAAACATGGGATAGTACCTCCGGCAAACATTGGCAATGGGATAGGCTTTTTTTTCGTTCAGCAAGGATATCATCCACAGATAAAGGATTTTCCAGCCATGTTTGTTTAGAAGGGAGTAAGGCAACACACCTGTGGGATTTTTAACTGACACAAATCTGAAGACCAGTGGGATACCTAAAAAACCCGGTCGACCAAAAATATCCAATTATTGGGTGTGCCCAGAAATCGGAAACGCCCAGGGCTGGTTTTAGACCATCTTAGACCCAACTGAAAACACGAAAAATGAGTCCCACGACTTGGCGCCATCTGGGCGCCATCGACAAGTGTCCCACGACTGGGCGCTGGCGTCGGGACATTTTCGGGAGACCCACGGGAGCCGCAGGTGCTGTTTCTAAACGAGTTGGAAGAACTTTTGGAGCTAACGAAGCCTCCGGAGTTTGTTCAGATGCAGGAGCCGATAACGACAACTTCTAAGGGTGGGATGGGGCTGTGGAGAATCGGCCATTGAGGAAAATGGTCCTTTTAGCGGTCACTGAGTCATGTCTGGTTGGAGGGTATCAATACGGTATCAATGGTTCGAAAGGGATGAGATTCAAATAGCTTTCAACTGGCGCAAGATTGTGGGAACAACCTGAGGCCAAGGATTGATTTTTCTTTCATCCCGAAGAAGGTATTCACGGGACACTGAAAAATCTCCGGACACAGTTTTGACGATATCCTTGAGGGATTCAAAGATATATGGACATTGGTGGAACTCATGATGGGTTTGTGTCTTGGTGTGTCAGATTCTCAGTGGGAAGATCTGATTGAACATGATATCCAATATCAGAGGTACACAATTGTGTATCCATATGGGGGTTAAAACATAGTCATGGGGATACCCCAAGCTCGCTGGATGGTTTATTTCATGGAAAATCCTATGAAAAATTGCATGAAATTTAGGGGTGCCCCTATGACTTAGGAAACCTCCATATGGGTATGGGTCAATACCTATAGATTCATTTTTAGTGGGATGAACATCCATTTACCAGCTATTTTGGGGTTCACTAGGGGTACAAAGGTTTTGACCCATCCCCATATGATGTTATTTTGCGGCTTATTCGTTCTTATGCTCCAGTCATCATGGCACGAATTGTGATTGGATGATGTGGTTGTGGGCCGCCAAGAACTCCCTTGACATGTGGAGGTCTATCAATTTAAAACACCGCCCAAAAATGGTAAAGAGGTCAAAGAGCTATGGTTTGATGTGGTCAACTCTATAATATTCAATAATCCATTCCTGAATATCACCATAAATGGCTGGTAAATATCATCCCCAATGGTGGGTTTCTGGGCCTTGGGTCCCACATCAATTCGCCATATTTCTGGTGACAACCAGCGATTTTCGCGGCAGGAGCCGTTGATCCAGCGAATAGCGCAGTGCATCATGTGTCCTCATTTCCAGGCCTACGGGATCATGGGTGTCCTGTTCTCATCATTGTCCATGGTATTTGTACATTTGGGATGATGATTATACATGATTATACTATCATGATTACTCTCCTCTACTTATCTAATATTGCTACTATCATCTTATACTCTCACATAGTTCATGATGTCTTACTTGTAGGTTTTTGTTTCGGATCATCTGACCATCGGATTCACAGACAACCACCACCGGGGAGGTGGCGGAACGAACGTTGTTCCTCTGGAACAACGACTACATCGTCCGTTTGATCACCTCCAGTCGCAAGGCGGGCTATAAAGAGAGCTGGGGGGCTGCTAGAATCTGCTGGATATATATATATATATATAGATAGATAGATAGATAGATAGATAGATAGAAACCGAGTGAAAAACACATGATTAAGACATTTCTCCCAAAAATGGGGGCATGGTCATTTATCTCAAGATAATGTAATTTCCAAATGAGGTTTTGACGCATTGGATTTCGGGGTAATCTCAAACTTCATTAACAGATGCTTTATTGTTGGCATCCCATTAACAGGGCTTATTTGCAGCCTCATTACTGGAAAAAAAACACATCTTGGCCGCCTATGGGCTTCTCAGTTTTGGCAGCCTATGGGCTTCACAATCCATGTCGGGTAAGCCCACTGGGGATGGTGAGCAGGGCCGCAATGCCGGAATTTTAAGGAATCTTAAGGAAGTTTAGGGAGTTTTAAGGAATTTTAAAGAGAATTTAAGGGTATTTTACGGTATTTTAGTATTTTAGGGTATTTTAGGGTATTTAAAGGAATTGTAAGGAATTTCAAGAAATTTAAAGGAATTTTAAGGATTTTGAAAGAATTTTAAGGAATTTTATTACTTTACTCTTCTATTGAATCACTTTTGGACCACCAAAGGGATAAGGCACTCCCCCCAACCCCAGAGCTTTTGTGTCTCCCAAATTGGGGGCTCAATGACCAGCCTTGGAGCTCCCCCAGCTGCCCCGCTAAAACAGCGAGGTTCTTTTCCCCGCCATCATTGGAGCCTTGTACACCAACTCCAAGCTTCACTGGAGTAGTACCTGGGTGACAGAAAATTTCCGAGGAATTCCGTGGTCGAGTTGGGGAAAACCCGTTGGTATTTTTTTTTTTTGCAACGCCAAATCCCAATTTTTTGCAGCAAACATGTGGCTGTTCTACCTGGCGATTGGGTGGTTGATATTGAAGAAAAAAATCAGATCGCGACGGACAATGGTGACCTTTTTGTGTTTTCAGCGAGTTGGTCAAAGGTCAAACTAGCCATTTGTTGGTGGTGACTGGAACATGGCTTTTGAATGACTTTCCATATATTGCGGGAATGTCATAATCCCAACTGACGAAAACTCCATCATTTTTCAGAGGGGTTGGTTGAAACCACCAAGCACTAGCCATTTTGCTTTGTTGAATCCGGAGTTCTTGTGTTGTCTCCATGAAACATCGCCCTTTTTGCATCATGGCGAGTCATGGCTGTCTGCGATGTCGAGGTGCAGTTCATGGCTTGACCTTCAACGTTCTGAAATTGCAGTGACCCCAGTGGCTTTCGCATGGCCCTGTGGGATCGCTGGAGAAATTTGATGGTCGGATGATGGATGGTGGACGTTTCGAACGCGGCGAAGGCTGTGGTCAACATCGTAAAGGAATGATTGGAGTCCTTGATGTCGGAATGTGCAGATGGATATTAGTCAAACAGCAAGTTTTAAGTCAACCATAGATGTCCATAGATGCACTAGTTGGTTGATGTTGGTTGATGTTAGTTGTGTCACCCATGGTTGCTCCCCTTTGACAACGGTAAATGCTTCGTTTCGATTTTTGGGAAACACGGTTAAGACCACCAATAGATGCTGAGATGTGCATGCCCAGTGAGTGGCTTCTAACACAACTGGGCACATAGCATATGTAATGGGACTATTTCATATGGCTATGGATCAATACCTATTAATACCATTTTTAGGGGGATGAACATCCATTTACCAGCTATTTTGATGTGAACAGAAGGGGTACAAGGTTTTGACACACTGCCATATGGTTAGTACCCACTTTCGATTCTTGGGACGCGCCCCCAAGTAGTCGCTTACTGCAATATCCGTTTAAGGATCCACCCGCTGAACCCATTGATTATACCCTTCCAGAATTGGATGGGAAAAGTGAAACTGTGAACTTCCATACGTGGGCGCAAGCACCATGGTGTTTGAACTGTCAATTTTCCTAATAACACCAATCCATAGATCATCATTGATCATTGAACATCAATCCTCATGATATCCCAACTAATATCCCAACTAATTATGGTTCAGACCCCATTTTTGTTCCAAACTATCACCAGTGGCTATCCCCCCATCCCCATGATCCTCCATGAGGCTGATGGAAGCCGACCCACAGCTGTTTGATGAATGCTCTCCGGTGGCACTGGTCGTTTTGCCACTTGTGTTTGTTGCTTATTTTAATGTTACCCCATTAAAAAGAACTTCATGCTAGACTTTTTTGATATGTCTACCATAAACCCAACAGTTGTTGGTGTTTTTTTTTAAAACAAACTTTGTGATGAATTGCTCACTGGGGCACCACTGAACATAGATCTGGCTAAATTCTGGTGACCTTATAAGAAGATGTGGTGGGTAGATCAGGTAGGTTGGGATGTATCAACATGTTAATAGCCTCCATAAGTTAGAATACAACTCCTATGACTATGGCAGGTTGTCTCAATGCATTGACTCGTTTCGTCTGGTGCGTATTTCGAGGGGACTGTTGAGTCCCTGTCGTAGTGGGATGACCTACAAGCCAATGTGAATTTTTCTGGAGAGGTTGTGGACAGGTTGTGACCCCGGTTTGTGGATAACAAAACACCCCAAATGAGCTCCTTAAAATGGATGGTCAGTCCCCGTGTTGAAAAAAGTTAGGTCCAGAGATCCAGTCCAGTGGATTTGGCTTCGACCGTTCGACTCATGAGTTCTGTGCAAGTTGCTGACCAATGCCGCACTTCGTTTGGAGGGTGAAACACCGGAATGTGTTGCAGTTACCATGTCAGCCCAATGCCAACTGGTGGAAATCACTGGTGGTTTCAAGTACCCTCTGGTAAACTAACATAGCTATTGAAAATGGCCATTTATAGTGAGTTGTCCCATTAAATAATGGTGATTTTCAATAGTTATGTGGCTGTTTACCAGAGGGTATACTTTTCTTTCCGATCCTATTGGTCTCAACCGTCAGGTTCAGCCAATCACAAAGAGATGTATGACGAGCTGGAGGAGCTCGGATCTCAGCTTGACGTCGCGATGGGATCAGTGACGTGATACCACCTACCCTCTGGTAATTTGTTACATAGCTATTGAAAGATCCACCATTTTATAGCTGGGAAAATCCACTATTTCGACTGGGTCATTTTCAATAGCTACGTTAAATTACCAGAGGGTATTTCCTGCATCTAATTTTCCATGATACCTCCAAACATGCGACGGATTTTTGGGGTGTCCGGTGTCGAGCAGCAAGTCATGGACACCGTCGGGAGAACTGGCTGTTTCTGTCGCACCAAGACTTTAGTGTGCCCCAGGAGACAAAGTGAGCCACAGCTGTTGGGTGAAAATCTCATTTCGCTGCGGTAAAAAGCATGATGAAAAATGCCTATTTTCTGGCCCAACGTCATTGCTGAAGCATGTTGAACATCCAAAATTTAGCATCAAAAAAAGCACCCGGATTTTTCCATATCTTTTCTTGGGATATTTGGGATCCAAGGCAAACCGCTTTGAGAGAACATCGCTGGGCGACATTGCAGGTGGAGCTATAGGGCTTTAGGGAGTGTGGACAGGGGAAATGATTGGGACATGTTGGCACCTCGTTTGTGAAAAAATGGGCATTTACCGGGAGTAAAAAAAATGCGAGTTTGTTTGACCATTATTGGGATATACCATGATATACCCTATTTTTATGGATCTGGGTTTGTCTGAAAGTAGGCTCATGGGTCAAAATTTTGGACCGGACTGCAGATTTTGGTTTTCATTTACTAATAACAAATCTATCAACCATCTATTTTTAGGGGTCACGGATTTTGATCCCTGTTCATTTGTAGCAACTATGATCCATGCAAAATTGGGACATCCTCCAGGGGAGGTCTGTACAAAATAGGTCTACTCCTTGGAGTTTCCAAGGAAGCAGATTTCGAGGCTGTAACAAAAATTCTTTGGGTACCTGTACCAGCGGTTTTGGATGAAATGTAGTGAAATGTAGCTACATCGCCGGTATAATATGGTATAATGGAGTCCTTGTGGTGTGGAATGACCAGTGTGATAATTCCTAGAGTCCGGTGCTTCCTGACACCTCAATTTTTTTTGTATCTTTTTATGGGTTCGGGAAGTTGACTCAAGATGGCCCCCACGCTTTCTTCCAGTCAGCAAGGAATGGCTGGAAATGGATCCGCAATGTCGGGACGTTTGCAGCAAACTAGAGCTGCTTGATGTTTTTTCTTGGGCACCCAACATCCCTGAGGTTCTGGGTGTTCGTCTCTGATGTGCATCCTCATTGTTACTGGAGAATATGGGCGATTTATGGACGTCTTCATTGATAATTAACTCATTGCTTTCAGGATTTTGGCTGGTTGAGTCAGATTTTGACTTTTAAAGCTACGTGTTTTCTTTTTTCAAACCATATTTGTATAGAACTTAGAGCCTCTTGGAGTGTTTAGGAGGACCCTTCTACCGCCGGCGTTTTTTGCGGAGGACCTCCATGACCGGAAAGCAATCAAAACTGCATGACCGTTGCGCGGCGACCCAGCATGGGTTCATGGGTTCATGGGGGTCAACTCGATGGGGATCACATCGTGCGATGTGGGGTGAAGGGTGGACTGGAAACTTGTGACGTTGGGGTGGTAGTACGGACTGCCCGAAACTGGAGTTTTTTTTTGATGGAATTGATGATGTGGGATACACTCTAAAGTCTTTGGGTTTAAGAGGGAATCTTAACCACCAGCAACCACCAGAAGGGGTTTATGGTTATGATCCCACGATATCCCGTCTGGCTATGGCTAACAGGGCGAGCCAACAGTGGGATTTTAATAAGGCCCTAATCGATGTCGAGTGAAATAGAGGTTTACCTAGAGGTTTACCTATTAGAAATGGCTGGATTTTCTAGCAAAGTGTTAGTCAGAACCAGATGGTATATCCTAGCTGCTGTTTTTAAAACATCTTTCGGGAGATGAGATCTCACCTTGAATGGCTTACATTTGGGCAAGCATGGTGAACCTTTAGAGTTTGTGAACCTTCATTTTTAATGATTCTAATTAATCACAGTTATATACATGTTTTTACCATACCATTATTCCTTCTATTATTATTGCGATTCAGGTTCGCAAACATTCGGACAGCTACGCTTGAGACACATTTAAACAACGCTCGTTATTCTAATTCAATATTGTCTCAATGTAATTGCCTTGTCATTACTAGCACATTCGTTTTCTTATTCTTCGTGTTGTCATTATCATCATTATTACACATAAATCTCACGTCGTCACGTCACCACAATGGTAATTAGGATTGGGGGAATCATCCCCAGGTTGGTGAAATGATTCTTACTCAAACATCCTCGTTGATCAATTAAGCTTAGTTGAGAAAAAAATACAGGCTTTCCCCTAAAATCCGTGGCTGATTGACTCCCAAAAAATGATATCCCCCCCAATTTTTCACAGCCCCGTGGATGGTCATCCCCAACAAAATGGCATCCTAAAGTCCTAAAGCCTCCAGTAATTAACAGTTCGCTATGGTAAAGAATTGCCCCTTTATAGATTGTATTTTTCCAGTCAACTTGGTGATGTTCCATCGCTTTTGTTAGATGACCAGAGGGCATAAGCTTCAAGCCATGCCCATTTGCTTTGAAGAATCCTAGCCCCCTCTATCCGGCCAGGTGGTGATTGCGAGATGCACCCGCAGCAAGACCATGTGGTTCCACGCCACAAAAATCGATAAACGACACCAGAAGAGCATGGTTGGCTGATATTCATAACTGTATGATACTGTATACTAACATATATAATATATATATATATATACACAAATATATATATATACACATATATATATACACACTAACTATAATATATATATATATATATTAATATATACCCAACCCCTGCTTGGAATACATATGATATGGACCTTTAAAATGGGATCGGGTCAGTTCTGTTTATTGCTCATTGGATGTGTGGTTTCAAATATCCAGCAAAGTTGGGGGACAGCTAACCAATAAACATGAGAACATACCAACATCATCCAAGTATACTGGAAATATGACTTGCTAGTGGTGTCAAATCCCGCACAAGAATGAAGGTATAAGTCAAAAGCAACGAAAAACAGAGGATTTACCAAGAAAAGTGGGGAGCAAACGAAAAAAATGTGGGATACACCCACATTTTGGATAACCAATGGAGTTTTTTGGATGTCGATTCACATTCAAACATATTCAAACCATCAGACCTACTTGGAAGAGTTCCAGTGAACTAAGTGGATACTGTATATGTCAGTTTTTTTTTGGGTTTATACAACAAGACCACGGGGGTATTCTTTTTGGCCTTATATCATCTCAATTCATCTTATATCCCAAGAAACATGGTACAGCCCTTTCTTCACCTGCCATAAGAACTACACCTTGTGCAGTGGAGATGACCACGTGGATTATGACGCGAAGCTGGCCTGAAATCCGTGGCCGGCGCTCGCATGAAATCTACCGCGATGGGTTGGCGATTCAACTGAGGTATAGTGAGTTTTTGCAGTTGATGGATGTTGATGGGAGTGATTTACAGCACTTGTTTTTTTTTTCATATTTCAAAGTCGTGCTTGTTTTGGAGTGGTGACAATCAGAAGCCTGGGTGATATCTATTTTTAGGTACTCGTTTTGACCCTGGATTGATAAGTAAACTCCTGGGCAGTGGAAAAAAGGGGGTACCATTTTGGTTATGTCAAAATAGCTATTGAACATGGCCATAGAAATAGTGGATTTTCCCATTAAAAATGGTGATTTTCCATCGTTTTTTGTATGTTTACCAGAGGGTACCATTTTGGTAGCAGATTATAACTATTCGGGGGATGCCAATAATAAACCCCCGAATGAATCAACCAGGATTTACCTATCCATCTGGGCTTGACACTCTGAAGATAGAACCAGGAGCCTCGTTGAAACAGGGAGGTTATGAGTCAACCGTATGGGCTTAACCATCATCATGTGCACGTTTTTGGCCAAGAACAGTTTCTTGCTACGAATAGCAAATCAGTTGTTCTTTTCTTAGTCAATTAAATGTTTGTTAGTCTTTAACCCACAACAAACTTTTTCCTTATCAGATAACAGACTTATTTTGTGCGTAGTCTCCCAGATCGGCCATGAATTGGAAACTTGGGCGCCTTGCTGAGCTTTCCCCAGTCGTCACCATGGTCATCCATGACTTGGATGACTGGGGTAGCCCTATGACTTAGGAACCCCATATATTTTAATCATTTTTAATCCACATCTACCTATATGGCTAGGGGTAGCCCAAAAATCATCATCCAGTCATGGACGAGTATGACTTAATATTGAAACAACCATGACGACTTGGGGATCCACCATTTTAGGAAATCCCCACATGTATAAACAATGCAGGCAGCGACTTTTTCCATTTCCGGGCTTGTTATTTTTCGAGGTGAACTGCCAACGATTGGGATGCTAATAAGAAGTAGTCCTGGACTTAACTTCTGAATAGAAAACCAATCTTGGTCAACTCAAGGCAAGGGATGCAAACGCATGTGGTAAAGCCCATGCCATTAAAGAATCCTGAAACCAACCATGAGTAGTGGTCATTTCACATTTATCGCAGGACTGCCGTGGTATACCCGATTTCATACACCGAGAATTTGCGAATGGTTTATCTTTGGGTTTCCGTCATGCCCAATCTTGTGAGATAATCGTCATGAGATACTTCATAATAGACTGGACACTAGATTTTCGTAATTATATTCATTGTTATCCATTCATAATTTATCGTAGACATTCACGATCATTCAATACTTAGTGATTCATTCACAATTGATTCAATTGATCATCAAAGGTCGTAGTATGCACACTGAAATCTCATGGATATTGTATGATACAGTAAATTGCTGACCAACATCTCCATAACTGGCCTCAAGTGCCAGCCCCGGCGACCCGTGTCCATGAAAAAACCATGAAAGCGCCGCGCTGCCTGGGATGGGCCTGAGGGAACCAGATGGGGAATATCAACCAGATGGGGAAGGCTAGCGATTACTGCCTAATAATGCCACACATATTTACGGAAGAACATGGAATAACCATCCATAAATAGCTGTGAAAATTCAGGGAGTTTTTGTTTGGGTACTTTTGACTCCCAGCCAAATAGCTTATGTTTGAGTCACCAAACTTGAAAAAGAAACACAAAAAGACAGTGGCTGACATCTAAGCCCTGGGGATATGGCACCAGACCTGGAGTTGAAAAACGCAGAAGGGGATTCAACCAGGCATGGTCGTCTACAGAACTTGCGAGGAGAAATGGCGTAACTGGAACATGAATCTTCCAGTTACCCAGTAAATACACATAAACACACATGGAACATCCTCATTTTTGGAAATCCACTTTTTTTTTTGGGAGGAACATGCACTTAAATTTGACGGTGAGACTCCTTGCACCCGCGCAGCTGAAAGATGCAACGATAACAGCAACAGCGAACCACGACAGCAAGTCGTCAAACAAATTTGGTGCCATGAAAACCCATGAAAACCCTGATCTAAACCGTGATTTGTATGTAATTTTTGTGGCGCCACATGGATTCCGACCGAGTTTGCAGTGTTTGTTTTTGAGAACATAGAGATAATATGAACCGGTCCGGTTTCACAAATTTTGGTGAACATTATCACATGAACACTTGGATAACGTGGAAAGTCCCTTAGATTTTCAGCAGCTTAGGCTAACAAAAACATCTTATCAGAATCTTATCAGAATCATCTTAACAGAATCTTATAACAAAGATTTTATTCATAGATATATGGGTTTGTCTGAAAATAGGGTATATTCCCAATTATAGCCATTTAATAGGGATAATGATCAGCAAAACCATTGGGTTTAGGGGTACACTATTTTCAGACAAACCCATATAAGATTATATCATAAGATATATAAGATTATGTTTTAATTATCAGGATTATTATGATATATAACTATCAGGTTTATAATAATTCATCATGGACTATCATAGAATCTTATAATTATCATATTATATAAGAAAACTATCAGGATTAGATTCGAAAAACTCCATCCGCGGCTGATGGCGAAAACCATCTGAGGTCTGGGATCCGAAAATGGGGAAGCCAAGCTGGTTATGTCAACACTTTGCGTTATGTCAACATGAGCCATTTACCCTCTGGTAAACTAACGTAGCTATAGAAAATCACCATTTTTCATGGGTAAATCCACTATTTCTATGGCCATTTTCAATAGCTACGTTAAATTACCAGAGGGTATAGATGATTTACCAAACATGCTGGATCTTTCCATGGCAAACTGTTAAAATAGATGGTTTACCTATTAAAAAACATGGTGATTTTCAATAGCCATGTTAAATTACCAAAGGTAAACATCCTTTTGACATGTTTTTTTTTTCCCCACATCAACCTTGGGATTGAAACAGCACGCATTTTGAAAAACTGTGGGCCCCGACAAATGATGATATGCCACCAACAAACACCGGTATATTTTATGGGCTTATAACTAGCAATTATGGGATGATACCCACTGTATGCGGATAAACAGGGAGCCTTCCATTGCTATAAGATCACCAGAGGGTAGAAACATCGTTCTTTTGTTATCCACAAGGACAGTACGGATGGACCCGTCTCCGCCTCAGTCAAGGTTGTTATGAGCTAGTCATACGGGCAAGACGCGAAGGGATCCCAATGCATTGATTGGAATTTGTAATTTCAGAAGCCCTTTGCCCGAATTTATGTTGAAATAACAAGTTAACATAAAAGGTTGATCTGCCAATGTTTCTTTTCATTTATCAACTATCTATGCTTATTCTATGTATACATTAATTAATATGTATGTATATGTATATATATATACATACGTATGTAAATATACATATTATATATAATATACATATTATATATAATATACATATTATATATAATATACACATTTTATTTAATACACATATTATATTTGATATACATATTATATAAAATACACATATTGTATTTAATATACATATTACATATAATATACATATTATATATAATATACATATTATATATAATATACATATTATATAAATATACATATTATATATAATATACATATTATATATAATATACATATTATATATAATATACCTATTATATATAATATAC
>Ga0126342_10007823_pt1:0-17500 | contig 19119 bp, 21 predicted proteins | sample Cyp1metagenome_FD_92528 | JGI IMG/M metagenome (GOLD analysis project Ga0126342, IMG submission 92528) | Coral microbial communities from Lord Howe Island, Old Settlement Bay, Australia - Cyphastrea 1 metagenome | ecosystem: Host-associated > Invertebrates > Cnidaria > Coral ... | reverse complement strand
CCATGCATGCATGCATGTAAAAATGTAGGATGTCAACATCTAAACCACTTAGTTTTAGATTTAGGTGGTTTTTGTGGTATTTAGGTGCCGTTTTAAATTCCAAAACCCACAGCATCAATGCCCACAGAAAAAAAAAGTAACTTGAGATCATGCTATCCTCCAAAAAAGGGAACATTGGTTTCTTTGTTCCTTTTTTTGGGGCATTTAAACACGTTCCAAAACCTGCCAGCCCAGAATATCAGGCTGATGTTGAGATGCCTCCACCACCTGTCCCACCGCGCAAGCTCTTGGGTGCCTTTGCCAAGGCGCCCAAATTTATTTGAAAATTCGGGTGAAAAATCATGCGGCCCACAAATCGTAATAGTTGTTCCCCTCCTTACTGATGCCTAATTTAGTCTCTGATCCCATGAACCCCTTCCAATTTCAAAACTGCCAGTGCAGATTTCTGCTGACCACCGATGCAGGTGTCTTCGGATCTTCCACAAGCTAGTGACGCCGACTCGCAGGTTGAGGATTGGAACAGTGGGGCCATTGTTTTGCTCACTCTGTTCTTGCGACCAGTGTTTTGTAAAACTATGTTATTTTTTAATGTTTGAACATATGGGTCATCACTGATCTTTGGGTTCTAACCATCGTATCGCTGGCTCATGGGGTTTTGAATTTTGATTTCAAGATTCTGTTCATCTTTGTCGGTGCAGGTGTTCCCAAATCATTTCCATATATGTTTAAAACCAATCATCAACTCTGACCTCAACTGTTTCTGTAAGTGGCCCCACGCCCCCCAGCCGTGAGGATGGTGACTACGAAGGCTCTACGCACTACAGTGACGGCGCCCTTTGTCAGCATAAGATGTGTCCTGCGCTGTTCGCTCTTGGGATCCACGGGTGTTTGCATGTCTGAAGATTAAGGCACACCTTGTGTCTATTGTGAATCATCATGTCTAATCTTTATTTTTGGGTGTCTGCCTTGATGGAATTTCAGAAATGATGAAACGGAATTGAATCTGACATCACCAGTAATGTTGAGTACTAGAGTTTTACATCCAGATTCAATGGAAACATGTTCCTTCACCTATGAAAATTTCATCAAATCATGTTGAAAATAAATAAGTGGATCAACCACAACTAGGTGACATACGTTTGGGGTGGTTCACTGTCACTGTCCGCTGGCTCAGGAAGATTGTGCTTCTGATGATCAAGATCAATGGGAGCCGCATGAGCATCTTCTGGGTGAGGGTAAGGGTGCGGTCGATTGGTATCCCGCTGGCCAGAGTTACATGTCCCTTATAGGTATGGGTCAACGATTGTAATTTCAGTCACTTAACAAACATTTCCCATATATCCCGTAGTAGATCTCACAACCATTTGAGGTTGGGAATCCGGTGATGATCCCTACATGTGGGCATGTGATGCTGTGGAGGGGAGACCCTGCTCTGTGTGGCCATCTGGTTACTTGGCATGACGTTTACAATAATTTATATGGTGCTGTCAAAATTCCAACACTGCCCTCGCAATTTGTGGAAACATGTGGAATCTAAGTCCCCTGAAAAAAATATTGCTTTTTTACCTGAGGTTACGATGATGCAGATTGGGCTGAGGAGGAATGTGATCAGCTTGAACCCCATGGCTCATATGATGCTGAGTGGGCTGATGGGGGGCATGGTGAATTTGAATCCCATGGCTCATATGATGAAGACCCTGCCGCTGATTGGGCTGGCTGGTATGATGAGCTTGAACCCAAACCAGAATCTTGTTGGGGACCCAGTTTTTTTTAGCTAGGTAAAAACACATCTGATGGTTCCAACAAAATATTCTTAATTTGATTTTGATGTGTCTGAGTGATGTTGAAATCAACAATCTGATGTTTCAACAAACTCCTATGTTTTCTTGTTTCTGTGTTCCTCGCGCTGCCCCATGGCTGCAGGTCCTGAATATCAATGCCCTGGCAACGTAGCGAGCGCTGGTTCAGCCTTGGCTGAGTGGGGCCCTGGAGAATTTGAGCAGTGGATGGAGTACCTTCAAGAAGTTGGTTTCCTATCTCAGATTCAGTATTTAAAATTTGCAACATCATCGAATCACTGATATTTCCCACCACCACATTAAAGGATTTTTCACATATTCGCACCATAGCATCAGTCTTGTGAAAAAGGTCCAATATCAATATATACATATATACATATACATATATATATCTCTCTCTTTGCATCTGTATACATATATATTCATTATTATTTATATATACATATAAGGGTTGACCCGTCGCTAGCTAAGGGCCTGCTGACATGAAAGCGATTGCCGATGCCATGGGCACAGGCACCAAAAGTTTGGTTTGTCTCATCGGTGGTGCATTTGTTGGAGAGGAATGGATCCTCCACGTGTTTGTTTCATTGGTTCTTTGATTGTTTTGGTGTTTGAAAACCGAAAGGCATGGAAAGCCAAGAGGCCACTGGTGTCAACTCTGATACATGGCTCCAAGCAAGGTAGCTGCATAGATCTCCTCAGATTTCACTGTGCTATACACTTGGGCCCCAAGATAAATATGCCCCAGTATAATCATCACAAGTGCTGAGGATCTGATGGATTGGGTCGCTGATGAGTACCAGCTTCGGCATGGGAAGACCCTGCGATTGGATGATTTTCATGCCCTTTGTCACCCAATTCTGTGGTGGTGGTGCCAGTGAAAATTGTTCACAAATGTTTTGATACTTTTTAAAAAATTGGAATGCCTATATCTGAGGAGTCCGATGATGATACCAATGATGCTCCCAAACCTGCTGGTGGTGAGGAACGGGTGTTTCTAGCAACTTTGGTAAGGGACACGCAAAAGCACCAATTTTGAATATTCATGTTCAATTCAAACTGTTGATCCAATGTGGGAGACATACCCCAGACTTCTCAACACACATGTGCATTTTTTGAATTGATTCCCAAACCCAATGTTGGATTGCAGATGGGTTTCGAACGTATTCCAACTCAAGGAAAGTGATTTTGAAACTGTCAATCAGAATGGCACCCCATAGCTGAACATGTCTGTCTTGAAAAACGTACATCAAGAAAACCTTATATATATAGATATGTAAAAATAGTTATTTATATATATATATGTTTGGATATGTCTCAAAATGAGGTGTCCGATTTTGGTTCCAAAATGGCTACTTTAAGGGGAAATGTGGACACCTTATTTTGAGACATCCCCATCCATATATATATATATATTAGCCATTGCATTGTTCCATCATTTTGTTTTGCAGGATGCCCATCCGGAAACCGTCACACCAGAACCACGCCAGCGTGTGGTCCCTGATGTGACGCCGCCAGCTGTGACCCCGTATGCCAAGCTGCAGTTGGCCGCTGCTAAGAGGGCAGAAAATGCGGAGAAGAATGCCAAGCGTTCCCAAAAACCTGTCATCAAGCTGAACTGCGATACTTTCAAAATGTTTGTCAACTAACCAAAACTTTCCATGTTTTCAACTACCAGCATCAAAGGGCTATTACTTATAGCCTGTTTTGAACCTGTCACCTAAGGATGGGGACGTGAAGATCACCAAAGCGAAGGCAAAGGCGAAGGGAAAGGCGAAGTCTAAGGCCACTGTTAAGGGCAAGGCCAAGTCAAAGGAAACCCCAAAGTCAAAGGCCCCCAAGCCTACCAAGAAGCCTAGTGGGAAAAGTTCAGCCCCCAAGAAGCATGGAGAAACGGACTATGGCAAAGCGAAGAAGGAGTTTGCCTTGAAGTTTCTTAGACTAAATCGTTCAGCTGCAACGGTTCATGCTTGATTGAGCCCAGAAGCTTTCTGGTCCATGGTAAACTCTTCTGACCATCCCAGGTTCCAGTCGGAGTATGATGGCCCAGCCAAAGGACGCCGTGCTGCCTTGGAGCGAGCTTGGATGGATAGCACTGAGCGAATGGACATCCTGAAGGACATTCCATACCATGAACAGAAACGTAGGAGGTACATCTGATTTATCTATGGACATCCATGGCTTCCCTTTTGATCAATTGCGGGGGCATTTTGACCCCTATTATTTTCTGGGTTTGTGATCCCAAGAGGTCCCTGGTGCATTTTCATCTATATGAAACATCATGATTTTTTAGTGTTATTGATTTGTTTTGGGTTATGTTGGACTTGAACTCTTTTAGTGTTATTGATTTGTTTTGGGTTATGTTGGACTTGAACTCTTGCGTTGTTTGTGTGATGCACATGGTGACTGAAGGGATGCATTAGTGTACCACGCAACCAGGTGTGGAAAAACACACTTGATAGAGGCGATGGGCTGATATGTTTGCAGGGTGTGACTTCACGCCGAGCAGTCTTAAAATTCAAAACCTGTGGATGCGTTTGATCCAACGCCAGGGGTTGAGGAAAAAATAGTTAGCACTATACTCTGGGACTTTGTGGGTGGATGAGCATTCATGCATTTTCCAGCTGTTGCGCTTTGATTCTGTCTATCTCTCCCGCCTTCTCTTGTAGGATTTTGCCATGCTAAGGACATGCTGCCTGGTTCATGTGATCATGGCATGTGATGATATGTACTTGCAATTTATTGTTGGTTCCAAATTTGGAACATCAGGGGCTCAAGGTGATCAGTCCATACCACTGTGTGTTGACCATGCGCTACTCACTGCTGGCTGCCTTTGTTGCGCTTTTGCTAAGGAGTTTCCTGGCTAGAAGGGTTCCCTTCCCCACTCTATGGCCATATGTTCCATGCACCTTCCTTGTGCCAGCTCCCCCTTTGTACGTGGCTGCAAGGTCTTGGCGACGTACCAGAGCAGGAGGAGCTGGATGTGGTGGAACTCTTTGGAGGAGTTCACCGTATCCATGATGCGGGCCAGCTTTTCAATCTAAGGGCTGATGCCTATGATGTTACTTGCCTCCAATGTTTTTGAACATGGTAACAAAAGTACTGAATGGTATTTCTTTCTCAACTTATCCTTGTTATAATATGGTGGCATGCCCTGAGGTTCAATACAGTCGCTACAACTGTTTGCTCAGTGGACTGGGGTTCGTGGTAGCGCTCCAGATGGTCCGAAGGCTGCGGCCATTTGGACACATCTGGGCAGGGTGTCCCTGCTCGAGTTCCTGGGGTTGCAATACCATATCGTTTGACCATTTGTCATCAAAATCTTGATGGCTGATGCTGATGCACAAAATCCTGGTAATTAGCCATGCAAGGAAAATGTCTAAGGTTCAATGACCAACATTTGATTTGAGATGAAATTCGATTGAGGCTTTGTTTGGGTGAACCGTGGAACGAGCCGAAGATCACGGATTAGACCCAAAGGTGCCAAGAGGAAAGAACCTTCAGTTCGGAAAGCTAACAAAATTGTGAAGCGTCTTTGTTTCCTGTTCTTTGGCTTACATATGGCTTCTGCGCAATGAGTTGCATTTTGAATGTCATTGTCGTCCCATGCTCTCCCATCTCAACTAAGTTTGGAATACATCAAATCCAAGAATGGCTTTTGGACAGTGGAGCAGCCCTGCACCTCATTACTCCCAATGTATGGCCCTTTTCAGGACTTGGGATTCACAATTGCTTCTCGTGGTTAAGGTTCTGAAAACGTTGTTTCCTCTATTAACTTCAGCTTATTTTGAAGACATAAACATGAAATTCATGTTGCAGGAGTTGCTGAAACGTCATGGTGCTCGATTTATCTATTTCAGTATGGGGGCTTATGGAGCCAAAACTGAGACCCTTGGAAAAATACATATTCGTTTTGAGTGTGCTCCCAGCCCACAAAGCCATGATACCCATGCTCTCTCTCTCCAGCGCTGGCTCAGGAAGAGAACAGTTCTTATATCCACTGCTCCTTGGATGGCTGCGATGGGAGACATTGTCTTGACTCTGGAACGGAGGTTGGGGCAAGGGTTGGGGTGATATAAAACTTTGCAGCTCTGACCATTCAGGATATATGATACTGATCTTGCATAGTGCATCATGCTTAGTTCAACCATGCTATGCCCCGTGCAGGGAGCAACTTCGGAAGATCCAGAAGTCTTGCAAGCTGAAGCTTGTAAAGCGCTACAAGGATCCCAATGGTCGCATCCGTGTTGTTCCCTACTCAGTTCAGTCTGAGTATGTATATATATATATATACATATATTAAAACAATATATACACACGAGATGCTCACTTGATAATGGCTGTAGACATTCTTCCCTAGATTTATCTAGTCTGAAATCAGCCTGAAGTTTTTTTAGTTAAGGTGGGTACCTCCCACTTGCGCAAGAGCCAGCAGTATCCCTGGCACTTGGCTACAAAGGTAACCTCACTGCAAGCAGCCGTCTTGCATACATTCAGTGGCTATCGAAATGTCCCTTTATTCAATCATCTCTCCTTAAATCCCCTGAATTAGCATAGGACCCGTTCTTTGGTCCGAACCAATTTTCTGGAAAGCTTTTTGGTTTGGGATGCAAGAACATTTCCAAACAAGGACCATTCTTAACTTTCAGTGATCCCGTTTGATGCTACTACCAGGGTCCTGGTACCTCTTGCCAAGTCACACCAAGGCCACAAAGCTTCACAAAGACTTCCTTGCGGGGAAGGGCACCCGTCGTGTCAAGTCTGACGAGGGATTGGAGTTTAAGGACGTAGATGCCCAAACGTCTGATTCAGATATGGAGGAGCTTGTTCAGAAGCCGCTCCCCATGGAAGTGTATGATAGCACCCTTTAAAGGTGGTCATTACCATCTCCCATTTGCTGTCCAATTTAATTAGATTAGAAGAAATTTGAGTGTACAGCCGTGACCTGTGCATTGTGAACAAACCAAGGGGAACAGGAAAGGTGCAGCATATACCTGCCACATACATGTTTGGGATTTGGTGCCTCCATTCATTCACTGGCCAGATATGGTAACACCGGTAACACCTTGTTTAAAGTTGCCCTAGTATACCTCAGCCTGACAGGTGCTCATGGCGACTGCTCTTGGGTAGCTTTCAGCCAACCCGGGGTTAAGGCGGATCTGCTGTACACAAATATTTGGGTGTTCCTCAAAGTGGGGGATGATTGAAAATACCAAAGGTACTTTATTCTGACAAATAGCCATATGTATATGTGTTTCTGCTTCGTATGTGGTCATATCAAAATATGGGTGAACTTATGTCATATATGAGTAAAAAAGTAAACGAACAATTATAGTTTATAGCTGTTCCATTTAATATCCTGAGATCTATCTATCTAACAATCTTTCTTTCACATATACATGTATTCAATTATACATATATATATATATATACACACTATTCCAGGACAAAAAATGGTGAAAACATCCTAGCAGGTTTGGGGATTCCTGGAACACGTAGACCCAACTGACCCCTACTACTTTGCGGAGGCTCTTTAACTGGACCTACAGCCCTGATGATCTTCGTTCAGGCTGGGATTGGGGTGGAGTTTGCTTGGTTTTCACTGGTAGCTATGTGTATATATATATATGGTACAATTTCTGATATGAATCACACACCATGATATGCCGTGACACGCCGTGACACGCCGTGACACGCTGTGACACGCCGTGACACGCTGTGACACGCTGTGACGTGCCATGATACTCTATGACATGCTGTGACACGCAGTGACACGTGGTGACACGCAATGAGATTAGGAATTCTGAACTCTGAACCCCAAATACCAAATGGCATCCAAATGGCTGGTTTGCGTTTTCCTTCCCGGCATGCTGGCCAGGCTCTGATATCCGATATTGAATTTTCCACATGGATCTCGATGGTGATGATCTTCAACCTGCCCAGAGGCGAAGGCGAGGACAAGGCTGCCCCTGTTGCATTATATAGTCAGGTGCCTGTACAATCATATAGTCCCACAAATCCAATTAAAGATACTAAAGAATTGGGATGTTGTTCTTTTTTGAAAATGGGATCCCCGTGTCACGGCGTGTCACGGCGTGTCACCGGAAACATAGGATGCTGCTTTCCCGTGTCACGGCGTGTCACGGGGGGTTCCTGGATCTGGGGAAAAAAAGTTTGGAAATGAGCCATTTGGCTCAGATTTCTTGGCCAGTTGCCAATACTGGGATGGTGCCTAAACAGCAACGTAAGGTTCAAACATGCCTCAATGTGCTTCTGGAACTCTGTTTTTTAAAAGTGACCAGCTGAAGTGTCTAAGGTGCTCTCCAAACAAAAGAAAGATAAGGAAGGCCCATCGAGTATCTTGTCCGTAGCTAGGTCTTTGATGTTCCACCCATGTATTTTCATTAAAATGCCCAACAACTTCAAATCTTTAGTTTCTGGATCTAAGGCCCTGGTGTGGCCAATGCCGTGGCCAAAGCAGAAGGGAAAGGAAAAGGTAAGGTTATAGCGGCCTTGATGGCTTTGAAGGGCAAGGGCAAAGGAAAGGACAAGGTGACCAAGGAAGAAGGACCTGATGACCCTGCCAAGCCTGGCAAGCCTGATAGGAGAAAAACCCGTGACTACTTGTCAGAACATGCGGAGGAAAAACCGAAGAAAACTACAGGTGTAACAGAAGATCAGGCAATGAAGAAAACCAAGAAGAGAAAGTCAAGTGAGCAGCTGTCTGCAGACGCAGAGGTTGCAAGCAAAGCAGAGGTGGCTAGCAAGAAGGCAGGTAAAAAAAAACAGAAAGAAGTGGAGGAACCAGAGGAACCGGAGGAAGCAGCACTGGAAGAACCTGCAGATGAGCCGGAGCCAAAAACTGGAAAGAGAAAGTCAAAAACAAAGAATCATGCTGGGGACACGGCAGTTGAAAAGAAAAGCAAGAGGCCCTTAGCCTTGACAGACGCAGTTGGTTTGGAAGAACCATGTGATGAGACTCCTGAGGAAACACAGGAGGAAACACAGGAGGAAACACCAGCGGGGAAGCGCAAGAAGAGCAAGAAAATGGTTGGGGTTGTTACCAGAGAGGGTTCTAGCGTTCGACTGCGATCCAAGACGTCTATGGACAGCTTGCCTGACTGTGAGAACACAACCCCGGCCCGAAAGACCCAGAAATTTACTTCCCCTTCTGCCTCGACTACATCCTCTGTGCCGCCGACTGGGTTTCTTGTTTTTGAACAGGGTCTATACTGTGATATTCTAACTGGTTTTCCAGCTGGCTTTGAAAGACTTCAAGTCATTGTTTAAGAAGTGACCTGAATACAGGTTAACAACACCAGACAAGAAGTAGCTAGGTCACTTTTCAAAATGTGATCAAAACTGGTTTGTTTGAAAGATCCTGACTGGTTATTTTTAGCAATCAACAAACTGAGTTCTTGGAACTTTGTGTTGATGTCAACTAAGTCTTCGAAGATCGCTGTCAACAACAAGTGTATCTTGGAGATTGAACTTTATATCCCTCAACATCTGGCAGCATGCACATATATGTGGATGTTGTTCAGTGATGATTTAGCTCACCTTAAGATTCCCTGTCACCCTTCCATGTGCCTCCCAGGACTCATCGTCGCCACAGCAGCGTCTCTCTCCAGTTGCCACCGTCGACCAGGATGGCAAACGCATCCGAGTTCCTTGGATGAAATTGGGTCACAGGATGATTGATGAGGTGACTTCTTGGGATCCTAGGAATTGCAAATGGTTTTTTCTTCAGGTAACAGAGCTCTCGGAGGAGGAGAAAGCCAGAGTGATGAAGATGCAAAAGACAGACATGTCCATCGAAGACCGCCGAATGTGGTTCAATGCCATGGCCCGAAAGTTTGCCAACAAAATGTATGTAGCAACCCTTCCCCCTGGTGCCCTGGAAAAGTATCAGGCGGCTTCGAATGGTTCCAAGGAGAAGTTTGACATGTTAAAGCAGTTCATCTGTGATGAATCGCTGCAACTTGTTGGAACCAATTGGGCTATACCTTCGTTTCCTTTTTGGGAAGTGGCTGTATACTGATAATAAGTGTATGAAGTATTCCAAACCACATCGAGGCAAAACATGGAAGTCGAAGCGTGCTTCGTGAAGTTCAGGGCTTAAATATAGGGTGCTGCAATGTTCAGACCTACTTCGCAAGATTGTTACTTTCTGATCAATGGTGGTGTTATCTCTGTTTGACCTGAGGGAGCATCAGAAGCGAAATGAAGAAATATACGAAGAATTGCCTCTGTCACATGGATGATTAAAAACAGTGACTGGTGTTACCTGTTGCCATTAGTTTTGAACTGGTATTCGCATTTGATCTGATGAACCCAGGTTCATGATTCAGGAGAAGTTTGGATCTACTGAGGGTGGACGGATCTTTGGCACATGCTAAGGGATGTGCTGTATATGATTGTATATGTGCGTCCATACTTTCCCTGACTAAACATGTATCCACCACTAGCACTATGGTGACCTAAGGGCCTACATTGAAAGAGTCCTGAAGAGTCTGCAGCCCAGTAGCTTTCAACGTAAAAACACGTCCTCCAGTTCCAGCCAAACCCATGCCAGCTCTGTGTCGCTCACCAGCCTGGGATGCAGGCCAGACGGGCAAGCCGCACAAGCAAGCTTCCTGGTGGCATTAAAAAGGTGAAAGCAAGAACATTCAGTGAGAGAGAGATTCCGGAGAAAGATAGATAGTTAGCCAGATAGATAGATCGATAGATCGTTTTTTTTTGTTTATATATATATATATATAGATATATTGAATGTCACGTTGTGGTGGGGGCTTTCCTGCCAAGCATCTTGTGATGGTTGATTTGATTTATTGGCAAGTTCGATAACTGATGAATCATTGAGAATACCAAGTTTCCCGATGATGAGCGCTTCAACATCTACAAGGTCTTCAAGAAGTTCACTGATTCCCGAGTCTAGCTTTTAATCTATCCTGGTGCTGGTGAGTTGATCATTCCATTATACTCCATTGATGTTGTGTCTCATTAGTCCCTTTCTATCTTCCCAACATATCCGCTGAGGAATCGATAACACCTTCGCTGCCACCAAGATTTCAGGGAAAGGACGGGTTGAAGGGGATGCTAAGAAAGCAATTTCTGAAACTCTGGACGCACAGGTAGCAGAACTCAAGGATTCAGAGCCAACCCCCAGCAAAGGAAAAGGCAAAGGTGGCAGACCAAAGCCACCAAGGAATCCCACCGTGAAAAAGGAAAAGACACAGGACCAAATTGATTTGAAAGATCTTCAAAAGGATTGCAAATCGTTTCCTGGTCTTGATTGGACATGAACTATGGAAACCTTGTTCTTGGGGTTTCTTAATTTAAAAAATCACAACACCCAACCCATTGATCCAAGGTTGCGGGATCACAGCAGCAAAGCCAGGGAGCTGTCCATGGATCTCCACAAGCTTGGAGTGCCGCATATGGAGGCCCTTCCCAGTAGATCATTCATTCCAAAGATACCTTGGTTCATTTCGGGCGCCAACCAGGATATGAAGAAAAGCTTGCACCAACACCACAAGTTGTTCCGTACTTTGGCTGATCAGTTTCTTGGCGATAAAACATGGTGTAAGACATGGCTTCTAAAACCATCTCAACTCCTGTTGGTGGTGGCCTTTGTTAAAATGGTACCCCTTCCAAAAACCTCTGGTCAAGGATGGAAGATGCCATGTTCCAGAAGAAGACGACTGCGCAAGTCAAAAAGATCAAGGTCGCTAAAGACACTGAACTCCAGGCTGGTTTTATTTTTCACAGTACTTCACATGTCCCTCACACTCTGTATTTACAGTGTTTGATTGAAAACCGTTTTTGATTGAAACATTCATCCACGCCAGTCTGGTTTGATTTTTCATGGCTACTTTTTGCATGTCCCTCATGCTCTGCAGTACTTGCAGTGTTTGGTTGAAAACCGTTTTCATACCGTTTTTATTTGAAACACCCCTCAACTCCTCAACCCTTCAACCCAACAGTGGCCAAAGCATCCTGTGATCCCCCAAGATCGTTGGACATGGAGTTGCTGTCAATGACATAGATCCATCCTGATAATTGGCCATGGAGTTGCTGTCAATGACATAGATCCTGGGCAGGCGGCCATGACGGATATCGACAACGCGAGTTCAACCGTGAAGACATGGAAGTCCCGAGACTTGGTGGCCTCAATCCTTTCAATACAAGTCGCATCTAATGTATAACTGTAAAACATGTATACTGTATAACAGCATAGTATTACATGGAAGAATCTGGAACCAAGTTCAAGCCCAAGTCTTCTGAAATCACCTTGAAAATTTTCTGGGCCAATACAAACATCAACATCCCAAGGAGAAAAGAAGAAAGCGGAGAAAGCTGAAAAGGCGAAGTTGGAGAAGGACAAAAAGGCTAAGGAGGCTGCAGCTAAGGCAACTGTAAAAGTTCAGCCTGAGGAGAACCGATGGACGGAGGAGGATGATGCTTGGTGGAATGAATGGCAGTGTGATGATGAGGAAGATCTGAATGGGGATCCATGGTCAATTGATGATGTCCCGCCATATGAGGGTTGCAATAGCGGCTTCCCAGGGGAAGGCGTTGGGTCTTGAAAAAATTTTGACCAGAACCTTCAGTGGCATACAAATGTGTTTTCTGCAGTCAAGCCCGTGTGATAACATGGTAGACTTGCTGCGTGGATGAAACTTGGGGTGCGAGTGGCTATCCTGTGAAACCACGGGATGACTCACTTATTTCAATCTTAAACCTGAGAGATCAAATGGGCAGTTGAAAAAATAGCCATGCTCACCCTTGCTGTGTATGGCCATGTTTGCCTTGAAACTTCAACTGGTCCCAGCTTTTTTGGGGTACAAAAATATCATACCTTCTTCTGGGGCCGAAAATATTTTCGAAAAAATCCCATCTCGGAGGCGGATAGCTGAAGCAGGTCACCAAGCTATAGTTGATGATCTGGTATATGAACTCCTTCGAAAAATGGCCAAAGGAGGGGTATCTTGGCCAAACCCGTTTGTATCCCTTTATGCTACATATACCCGTCATCACCCAAGCCCAAGCCCTGAGACTGCAGGTAAGTGTCACAGCCATTCGAGATCTTGTCGGTCGAATTGCCAACCTCAACCATGATGTTGTTCCGACACATGGCTGCATTAATTGGCTCATGTGTTGTGGTGGGATTAAAAAAACGAAGCTTTGACCCAGCCATCTAAGGAAGGACATCTTGGACCTACATGAAAGATTTGACTCGAGTGGGGGTTGGAACCTTGAGAAAGTTTTCAACACGTGGTGTTGCAAACAGACCTGGAGATCCCTAATGCCTTTGAAATACTTCGAGCTTCTTGGTTATGTTACCCCTGTGTGTCTCACATGTTGGATTGCTGGAACATGGATGTGAAGTGATGTGAAGTGCTGACCATTCCCCATTGATCTTAGGTTTGATGTGAAGGTCTCATCCTGAGAACAACTTGTTGAAATAGCAGTGTGCCAGTGCACATGGATAAACACAGGTTAAAACATCGTTAGCCCAATCTGTGTGATAAAGGTTCAGCCTACTTGGGACAAAGCTCTTCTACGTGGTGACAAATTTATCACGCAGTACTGCATGCCCCCGCACGACATCATCAGCTCCATGTACAACTTTAGCTCTGGAGAAATCTTCTTCTACTTGTTTGCTGGAGTGCCAGGAGTATCTAGCCAAAAAATTGGAAGTAAAATGCTAGTTACATATTTTCTTTTGTTTAGCAATGTATTATCTACCGTTCCTGACCGATCCAAGGCAATTGATGACTACTGGAACAATGCTGGGCATGATCTGAAGCCCACTTTCCCTGAGTTTCATGGAAAATTTTCCCGGGTAATCCCGTTGCGTATCTACGGGGATGGGGCCGATGCGGCCAGAAAGTTTGAAATGTTTTCCCTGTTGCCAATCTTGTCAGCCTCAAGCTCTACCCTTGACACACGACTGGTACTTGCAGTACGAAACTGTTCAAGGACATACAGCGACTGTCGGGTAAAAATTTCTGAAGTTTTGGCATGGTCATTCGAAGCCCTGCGAGCCCCAACTTGAAATTGGTTTACACTTTTCAGGGGATTAACCAAGTTGGATTCTTTGGGGCAGGTTGCTCCTTATGTGGGATTGTTCAACTGAATCAGGATTATATTCTCTGTTGTTTGATGGATTCCTTGAACCTAACAAAAGTTTGGATTTCAAAATTATGGATGTTTTAACTCAGTGTGTTGCGCACATATCCCAATATCGAACAAATAAAACCAACGACTTTGGACTTAGTTGCATAGGGTTCAACTCTTTGAGAAACCACTGTGCCTTATCACGGTTTGGTCATGCTGCAATTAAGGAGAGGGTGTGCACCCAGCTACAGATCCTTGGGGGGCTGCTTTCAGTGACAGCTACTGCCCTGATCGGTTGAAATTGTCAGGAAAACCTATAGCAGGTCAGTTCCATTTTATTCTGGATGGATTTCAGGGTGACGCAGATTTCATTGCCGCCCTCTTCTCACTGAAGAGTTCCTAGGATAAATAAGGATGTCATTGGATTTTGGTATTGGATTTGATGGTCATTGGATTCTGGTAACCGATATGGGTATCCAACAAAAAGGGTTCTGATGTTTTTTCTAATCCCACGGGTCCACAAACGTTGGCCCAGGATCCTACAGGCATTCCAATGTGTGTTACTTATGTGAAGCAGTTGCCCATGAAGAAGCACATCCTGGTGGCCACCCATATCTCTACACGAATTGGGGCCGAGATGCGGCCTATCGACAGTTCCCAGGCTGCACCCAGTTCGATGCCAAACCATGGCAAATCTCCATTGCCACGCGCTCAGGCTCACAACTACGGAGGAATTTCTGGAGATCAATGGTGTTACCCCATTGTGCAAGATTCGGGGGTTCTCTTCTTGGCGACTCTCTCTTGCATTATATAGGGTGGCAGGTTCCATATACATATATATATATATATACATAAACGCATACATGCTTACATACATGCATACACATTACACACATAGTAGATACAGACATACACGTACACAAATCATACAGGTGAAAATATACATGTTCACATACCTTTCAAGATAGATGGAATTTTGGTGGAACATAAGTTGATTCGATCGGAAACCAACTAGTTACCACTACATCTACATCATAAATATATATCTCTCCCATCAGGTAAATTCATATCATTCATGTATAGTATGTAGAAGAGGGAAATCATTATGGAGTCATGGATCCATTTCCCATTAATTGACCAGTGTGAGTTGATACGATTCCAAAGGTTCCCTTCCCTATTTTTGTCGAAACTATCCCAGGAATTTATCCGGATTTGCTTCACATCTTGGATCTGGCCATTTACTGCGACATGTATGCAAGTGCCTTCTTAGTCTACACAGATGATGCCTCGGTCTTCCCCGGAAGGAGCAGGGATGATCGGCTCCATTGTATGTACAAAATGTACATTCAATGGTGCAGTGAAAATAGATGCTGATCTTGGTTTAGAATCATGTCTGCTCACAAGTTTTCAGGGGAATCGAAATAACTGGTGGTTGGGTATATAAAGGGTTTGCACTAATGTAATGATTCATTAATCTTGAGATGCACCAATTTGTTTCTTATCTAAATGGATTTTTGGAGAACAACCCAGGAATACCCCACCATTCAAGGGCACGGGAAATCCTCTTTGTGACCAAAACTTTACAATCAAAAGCCACTGCCTACCCTGCGATTAGGCAAAAAAAAACTCAATGGAGCAGCGTCACGGATGATGCTTGGGTTTGCGGTGATACTATCCAAGAAGGTTGTGAGGGAACGTGGCCTTGATGTTGACAGGTTGGGGATTATGTCAACTCTGTTCCGGAACCTTGTTGTGGAACCTTTACCAAAGATTATTATTGGGAACCAATGGTACCCCCTGCAGGTGGATCGCCAATGTTTTCATGGCCCTTCATCAAATTTCATTGATTTGTGCAGCTCATGGGCAGGGGGCTTAGCAACCCATGGTCTATGTTTTTTTGGTGACATTTGTTTGATTTGTAACCCCCCGAGATTTTGCATTCTATCCTTGATTTCTGAGGCCGGGGCCCTTCAAAAAAAATGGAGACAATGACCCAGTGAAAAGCATAGAGGGTTTCTACATGGAGTACAGGGAGAACTATGATCGAATCTTGGTGTTGTTGTTTCGGAAAAAAATAGGTTAACTACGTTTGTTTCTTGGCATGTTAATCCCCTGAAACATCTTGTTTGTATTTGGCCCAAATTGATCTGGAAATCAGGTTTGGCATTGTGGTCCCTGGAGTGCAGTCGCCTACTTTTTCAAGTGCGACCAAAAATCCATTCCTTTGAACACATGCCCCTTGTTATGACAACATTTTGTGTTGACCTTGGTGGTGATCGCTAGTATACATATAGATATGGATATCGATGTGTATATTATATATATATGTGTGTGTTATCGGAATACTGGTGTTTATTTAGTGGAAGCCTCTGAATCCATTCCTGAAAAAAATAAAAGGACCTGTTCCAAACTTTGTTTTTATGCCTAAGATTTGGGAGGGATAAGTCTTGAATCGAACATGTTGCCCCCATGTACGTGTGCATTTATACTTGGTATGTTTTCCCTTTTCAAAAACACACAAATACCTAGTTGGGACTTGCACTCCCCACACTGAGGGTCTTTGATCACATACCTACATATGGAAATCCCAAGTACTACCAGACGCTTTTGGATGAAGACCTGATGAAGAGAATGAAAGAAATCCTAGCCGGAGTACATACTTCAGTGTACAGCCTAAGGGGGCTGCAGCACTATTGTGTCTCACTGTGCCTGCGCCTTGTGAAAGGCATTGCACCCTCGACGTAAGTGTGTGGTGGAAAACAACGCAAGATCATGCGTCGTGCACTCATGGCCTATAGGCATTCAAGTGCGAGTTTGTTGAAGCATGCCCCCTTTGCAGTCTTCCAGACCAATGGCTGACCCCGGCTCAAGCTTTATGTGCTGAATGCTAATTGCATGGAATATTTCAGATGCTGACCTTTTGGCTATGATCAAGTGTAGTATCTGACACAACAAGACCAGTCTGTTGGTAGGTAACAACCACCTCCTACCGCAGGCTTCTTTAGCCCAAACTAAAAGGCGTGCTCATGCTGCTCCGTTAGCAATGGAGTTAATCCTTTAGTTGCAGGCAAGATGCAGCTGCTGGTCACTGCTGAGCGCTGCTTTGCTAACATGGCAACTCTTATGTACTGTGCTGCAGACCCAGTGCAGCATCAGGAAGTGTTTTGCTAACATGGCAAACCCTGTATCCTATGCTTCCTCTTGTCCTATAAGTCCTCGGGTCTCATAGGTCGTGCTATACTTCCTTACACCCTGTGGTGGTAATCAACTAATCAACATAACATTCCCTTTGATTCAGGGGTCGGCACACACAACAAGCCCAGTATGGGCACATGCTTTTCCACCCCTCTCAGGCACGCCTGTTGCTCGGACTAAGTAAATTGAAATGTCACCTCTCATGCCAATTCAGGTGAGCACCTTGTTTGCTTAATTGTAATACAAAACAATAGGTTGTCTGTGTTGGAACAGCGAAGCATTAAAGACCATTAATCATAGAAATATTCATGTGGAAAACTTACCGCCGGGTGCTCAACATTCTGGCTGCCATAGCGCGTAATGGCTTGTACGGATAACCAAGT
>Ga0126342_10007822_pt1 | contig 19123 bp, 14 predicted proteins | sample Cyp1metagenome_FD_92528 | JGI IMG/M metagenome (GOLD analysis project Ga0126342, IMG submission 92528) | Coral microbial communities from Lord Howe Island, Old Settlement Bay, Australia - Cyphastrea 1 metagenome | ecosystem: Host-associated > Invertebrates > Cnidaria > Coral ... | reverse complement strand
TATCTATCTATCGATTTCTATCTATCGATCTATATCTATCGATCTATATCTATCTATCTGTATCTATCTATCTATCGATTTCTATCTATCGATCTATATCTATCGATCTATATCTATCTATCTAATCTAATCTAATTTAATCTAATCTAATCTAATCAATCTAGCTATCTATATAATAAAGACCCGGGCACAAAAGGAACTCCCTGCCGGAACCAGTCATCGGTTGCGGGCACAAGGCGCCTCGGTGGCCATGGCGCTGCCATCCATCTTCACGGGGCTCCACAACATGTAGATCAGGAAGATGAAGGTCACCACCTTGCTGAAGGAAAGCCACATATTTCATATATTTCATAGGAAAAACCATGGAAAACACCATGGTTTCCGGTGTAGGTCTTCCCTTTTCAACCAATCCAATGATTGGTGGATTTGTCTGCTCTCAACTGAGGCATTTCGATCTCCCTTGGGGGATCACCCGCACACACACAAGAAAGAAACGTTGGACACATGGGATTCATTCCCTGATTCAGATGAGAACGAGTCATACCTCAAATGACAAATGATTTGAAACACGTAATTATTACCCAGGTTCTTTTTGTTTAAATCATGATGGGGAACATGATATGTTCTTGGCAAATTATGAAGCCATATGAAGCCATTGTTTCCGCCATTGTTTCCGCCATTGTTTCCGGATGCTGGGACTCTTAGGATGGTTAGGGCTACGGAAAACAACAGAAACTGCTGGGATTCTCTGGGTTTTACTGGATGTTAATTCATTGGTTTGCTGGATGTTTGTTACAGGAAACCCCCATTTTTTTTAATGGTAAAAACCATGGTTTCCTGTAGATGTTCCCTTAAACCAATCCAATGAATTCATGATCGATCCATTAATCCGTTACTTTGATCCATTAATTGCCATTAATCATAATCCATTGTAGCCACTAGATCATTATCTATTATCATTATATATCATTATCCATTGTCATCATCATCCACCAATCATATGTTTTTTTTCATTAGCCAATAATGATGCTGATTATCCCATGATAGTGATGAAAAAACATAGAAAACCATGTGCAAAGCATGTAACAACGTGCATTGAAACTGTCATGCAGCTCATGCATGTTGGGGTGATTTGTCCAACTGTTTGTTGCTATAGCAGCATAACAACCCCGAAATAATACGCAGAACGGCCCTGGACACCTGGAAATCGGCAAATTCTTGGGGAACTTGAAATCTATCGTCATTCATTAATTCAATGATACAGCAACTCCCTCATAATTCCTGATCTATACTGGTTGGTGGTTTCAACCCCTCTGAAAAATGATGGACTTCGTCAGTTGGGATGATTATTCCATTCCCAACTGAATGGAAAGTCATATAAAATTCCATGGTTCCAGTATGTTCCAGTCACCAGCAACCAGAAATAGTTCACCAACCAGATATCTATCGATTTTTGTAGGATATTTCCGAATTTTTGTTGGGGGAACTTCTGGATTTAACCCATCAAACACGGGACCAATGGGATGATTGTGAGCCTCGAGCCTCTGGTGATAAAAAACATGGCTATGGAAACTGACCATGTTTCATAGGAAACTATAGGAAATATATTGGAAAATCACTATGTTTTATAGAAAAATATAGGAAACTATAGGAAATATGTTTATCGGGGAAATCACCATGTTTAGTAGGAAAGCCTGATCGATCAATGGGTCATAATCTGTCCTAACCATTGATCCTAACTTCCATGATTATCCCAACAATTACCTCCACATCTGCAAAAATCCCATGTTTTTTCTATGGCGACACTTCCAAAAAATGGAGGGTTGCTTTACAACTTCACCACATTCATCTGGGCAAATCTCTTGATCATTTCCCAGAAACATGGGCCATGAAGAGGGTGTCTTCCTGAGAATGTTTTACACCCTCTGGTACTTTAACCAACCAAAAAACAATCACCAATCACCAGGTGGTAAATTTTATGGTAAACAGCCATCGGCCATCATTTTCGCATCGCAAGCGCGACTGGAGGCAACCGGTTTTTCATCATCCAAGCAGCCCCTTGGACCATGAAGTTCAGCAAGCTCTGCGTCAACACCGTCCCCAGATTCTCCACCTGCAGGACATCCAGCAAGGAAGGTAAGTGGATTAGGACAGGACACCCGTTGCCTGGTAAACGTTAACAAAAAGCGACATAGAAAATGGCCCAGTCGAAATAGGTGATTTACCCAGCTATAAAATGGTGGATCTTTCCATAGTTACCCTCTGGTAAACAGCCACATAGCTATGGAAAATCACCATTTTATAGCTGGGAAAACTCACTATTTCTATGGCCATTTTCAATAGCTTTTTGTATGTTTACCAGAGGGTAACCTACATCTAACTTGGTCCAACAAGGTCCAACGAGCCAAGAGTGGGATGATAGAAGTGAGTCACATGCAACCCATGTTGAAACTGCCATGGTTTTGTCGGAGCTATCCCCAAGTTTTTTTATGGCAAATGGATGAATATATAATTATTCTGGGCAAATGATAATAATTCACTAACCTGAAATAAGACCATATTTGGATAATTCCCCTTACTAACCATGATTTCCAATTGATTTCCAGGGTTCGGTCGCAGTGAGGTCGTTATAATTTACCCAGATCTATGAATATATGATATTATATAAATCATGGGTTTGACCTCCACTCCCACTGTCTCCATCAGTTGAGTGTGAAACTGGGAGTGCCTGGGAGTGCCTGCCCAGACTTGAGGGTCCCATCACTCGTCCAGAGGAATGCTATCCCGCGAAAGCTCATTTCAGCAGGAGATATTTAACGTTTGTTTGCCATCACAATTGGCAGCCAAGGATTCCCGAAGATTTACCCAATCACCACTTTGGCTGGTTACGAGTTTGTAGAATTTGCAATGCAAATTTTTGAAAAAAAATAAATAGGTTAAACTCCAACATTTCACAAACATATACAAAAATCATGATCAAAATCCTCAAAAAATCATCACTCAACCATCCACCCCGGCGCTGTTGCGAGCATGGCTCAAGAGCACCGGCCTCATGAAGAAGTTCATCCAGGACGTCGTTAAAATCCAGGGACTCCTCGGACCAGCACGGGTAGCCATGTAGCAACATCCCGGCACCCACATGGACAGTCATAGACTCACCCCTTATGTCCCCGTATACATCACCCATGACAAAGATGGATAGCCGGCGAAGAATGCAAATGCTTCTCTGTGGAACATGGTGCATCCTAGCCGGCCATGATTGTTGGGATCACGGAAAGCCAGTGGACTCATCCAACCTGGCAGTTCCTCCATTGCCAAAATACCAACCCAACTTGCCAGTGTTAGACCACACAAAATATGCAGCAAAGGGGAAACAGGGGAAACGTTGGCAACTGTCAATGGGAATTTCAGGATCCTAAAATGGAGGTACCTACCATATACAAGGCCTATATAAGTTTAAGGCCTATGTAAGAGAATATCCCCAGAAAATATGGCCTTATATGGTACAGTACCTCCATTTTAGGATCCTGAAATTCCCATTGAAACTGGCAAGCACTTTTCATTGCCTCCAAGTATGACAGAGCACGAAAGGACGTACCATATGTGTCAATGATGGTATACCTCCCAAAGAAATGATAGTGCCAGAAACGTCCAGAAGCGAATCTGAAAACCCTCACATTATATAATCACCAGTTTGACCAAAATGTGCCGACGCTACGTCGGCAACTGCAGGATTTTTCATGTGGCGCCAAGTTTCAATGTGGAGGCCACTGATGTATTCTTTCATCCAACTGGCAGCTGGACCAAAAGAGGATTGTCCGAAACTGCAAACATTGGGAGGGTGGTCAAATTGACAAACTGCATGGCTACTGTATCGAACTGTAGAGTAGGGAGATCTATATGTTTTTCTATTTTTTTAATGATTACCCTCTGGTGAACTAACATAGCAATGGAAAATCACCATTTTTAATGGGAAAATCCACTATAAATGGCCATCTTCCATTGCTATGTTAGTTCACCAGAGGGTACCGATATATTCAGCCATCTATACCCCGGAGTGAAAAACTACCAAGCCACACATCTGGCCCTCCACTGCTGGGCCTTTTGAGACGCGCAGCACCCTCTTTGTAGTACTGCATGTCTTGAGAAATCCTGCCGTCGAAACCCGGCGATGCGGAATCCCTCTGGTAATTTAACATATATTGAAAATGGCAATAGAAATACACTAGTGGATTTTCCCAGCTATAAAATGGTGATTTTCCATAGTTATGTTAGTTTACCAGATGGCAAGTATCGGTGGTTCAAGGTAAAATTGAAACCCGGCAGAATCTAAGCATCTAAAACAAGCCTAGAATTGCGCAACGCCGCTACGGTCCGATACTTCTATTGATGTTCATCACATGATGTCACGTGAATATATATATATATTATATATTTTTATACCTAATTATACACACACATATATATAAATACATATACATTATACCAATATATATGATATATAATTTATACATTATGCTACACTATTCCAAACCCTGCCGGTGCCACAATTGTTCAGAGATTTTTCGCCGAGTGACCCCGCGGCGGCTCGCAAAAAGACACGTGCCACCAGCCAAAAAACACCTGCTGGGATCAACGGAGCTGGTGATGGCAAACTCAATGCGATACCCTCTGGTAAACATACAAAAAGCTAGTGAAAATTGCTATTTAGTTCGTTGATTTAACCAGCTATGGTGAGTTTTCCACTTCGCAAACTGTGAATGTTTACCAGAGGGATTCTCATCAACCATCCATTAAAAACATCCCATTCACCAACCTGCGGATCCTACATCATCTCCTAGGCCGCGTGGCTTTCCCCATATGTTTGATGGCGAATTTGACATATCTTGCTGCTCAATCCCCATGATGAATCCCTAGCCAGGGGTGAACCATTGCGAACCACTGGTAGTAGGGCATGCTTTGTGAAATTGGGCCGAACTTTACCTGTTCCCTGGCAATTTGGAAGCCCAGCCACGGGCGGAGAAGGCCAAGCAATAGAAGATGGAGAGGGCGATCAGCAGTTCTGCAGGCACAACAACTTGGGCTTTTGCCCAGAAACTGTCGGGTTTGGAGCAACAAAACACGTCTATATAGGTTCATATTTTGATTATATAATACGAGTAGCCTCTGGTAAACTAACATAAATATGGAAAATCAACATTTTATAGCTGGGAAAATCCACTATTTCTATGGCCATGTTCAATAGCTATGTTAAATTACCAGAGGGTAACACCAACGGTGGAAATCATAGGAAATCGAACAATGGGCGTTTCTGATCAACACAGGAAGTGCAATGACAATTGGACTTCATTAACAATGTAGGTGGTCTTTGGCAATATTCCCCACCCAAAACAGGTGGCCCGGTGGCCGTTGGGATTCAAACTCGGGATGAACAAGCATTGAGTGAAAAATCTTGAAAAATCAAATTCCAAAGAAATTGATCGTTCTCCTTTTCCCTAAGGCCGTAAGGGCCTCTCTGATTCCAAAACCACTGCGAGACAAATCGAAAGCATGTTGATACGTGTTGCTGATTTCCAGTTTAAAACCATGCCATAACTACAAACCAAATAATTAATCACAGTGGGCTACATACAAGAAAAATAAAGACACGTTCCCAAGATTGATATGTAGCCCAATCATATTTTGGTGAAATACCAAGATTATATCTGGGTAAATTATAATATTTCACTAACCTGAATTAAGGCCATTTGGGGATGATTTCCCTTACTAACCATGATTTCCAGTGAGGTCGTAGTGAGGTCGTTATAATTTACCCAGATTATATGTGACATATGGCTATTTTGGTCTTCCCAACAATGGCTAATGGCTATCACATTGGGCCAGATACAACAAGACGTGTTGGATAGGTGAAATCTCCGGTCCAAGACACTTTTGACGGTAGGGGCCGGCATCGAGGCTCGAGTGGAGGGCGCGTTCATGTCCTGCGGAGGGTGGCCAAACTTACTCTGCCATAAAATAAATCAGAAAAAATCAAGGGAACATCTACAGAAACCATGTTTTTTACCTTCCAATATAGGGGTTTCCGCATTTTTTTTCGATCATCCAATTTAGGGAATGAAAGCGTACTTTGATTAACACACATTCTCAATAGACTCCCCTTCTGGTGAATTTACCAATGGGAAGATAAGCCATCATTTCCAGCAAATCCAAGTTAAAGCCACTAAATTTCACTAAACTCAAACTTGCCAAGAGGAAGGGATTGCAAAATTCAGCAATGAATGAAATCATTGTTCACTCGTGCCTTGGCTCCTGAGGGGCTGCAAAACATTCCCTTGCTGCAAGTATACAGCGCAGCTGGAGGAGAAAAACTTAGTACTATGCCCTTCAAAATCTTCAAACATTGCCACTTCATGGGGAACATGATGGTTCACCACTGTTCATCAGCTGATTTGGGGTATACCATATGCCTCAATTTTGGACATACTATGGCAATGGCATATACCTTCTGAAGTCCAAGAGTCCTCGCCATCCCCCTCTCTCTGGTGTAGGGCCAACAACAAAAACACCCCTCTCTCACATCCAAACAGAAATGCCATTTCTGCTGGCACCTTTGCCTTCCCCATGTTTTGGGTGTTGTAAATAGTTTTTGCACCACAGCCACCTTTTGTACCACATGGAGTACCTGCAACTGGGCGTGGAAGCCATGGCTTGTCCTCCGAATCCTCAGGAAGACTGCCATAGATGGGTTGGCCCTCCATGCCCATGCTGTCGATGCTCGGGTGCCTATTGCCTCGTCGATGCGGAAGCTAAAGCCAACCATGATGGCATTACAGCGAAAACATGTAATACGACATAAATTGGTCTATATCATATGATGAGACACTGTGGAAATAGTGGTACATCATGGAGTGCAACCCACACTACCAGTATGATATACATATTTATCTGGATAGTCTGGTTAAGAGCCCCCAATGAGAGCCGTCCATTCCACAACAGTTGAACACGAACCTTATGAGGGAGGCGTGCGAAACGTGCACAACTTCTGTGACACGTGCACAACTTCTTGCAAACGTGGACAACTTCTTTGAATTCGATGACAAGTTCTCAAACACTGCAAAAAGCTCTTATAATCAGACTGTACCCATATTTGTAATATTGGTTCTGTTTTCAAATCTGACATGTACATGTTTTGGGTAGATGGTCCCTTTATGTAATAAATAAACGATGATCAAACATCAATCTGGGTAAATTATAATATTTCACTAACCTGAATTAAGGCCATTTGGGGATGATTTCCCTTACCAACCAATGGATTTGCGCAGGCAGGAAGCCATGTATAGCCATGTAGCTCCATCTCACCCCATGTCCGTTGCGGGTGATCATGGCGTTCTCGTCCCCCATATATTAATCATTATTAATCAACTGCTCCCTTTGAAACCCTGGTTTCATATTGGGAGTGTATCTATCTATCTATCTATCTATCTATCTATCTAATCTAATCTAATCTAATCTAATCATCCTATCTATCCTATCTATCCTATCTATCCTATCTATCCTATCTATCCTATCTATCCTAACTATCCTAACTATCCTACTGTAATCTAATCTAATCTAATCGAATCTAATCGAATCTAATCTATCTAATCTAATCTAATCTAATCTAATCTATCTATCTATCTTTCTATCTATCTATCTATCTATATCTATCTACATCTATCTATCTATCCATCTATCCATCTATCTATCTATCTATCTATTTATTCTTTCTGGAGCCACCCACTTATTGGGGCTACTTACCCATCATATGGTTGGGAACTCTGTTTACGTCTGCGGCTGCCTGCCTGTCCCGGTCATTTGAACGCCATCCACGCAGAAGTCCATGTGCAGGGCCAGAAACACACCTTGCGCAAGGGACCTTCCTTGGGGCGGAGGTCAAAAGTGTGACCGGTAATCTATAGTCTATAGCCATTCACACGGAGGAAAACGCCATGGTTCAAAATCCCATTGAAACGCATGAACGCATGGGCCTTTTTGGGTTGGTGAACTGTCAATCTCAACCCGACCCCACGCCATCTTTCGTAGGCCTATAGGCGTTCCATGTTTTCATATACTGGTTGGTGGTTTCAACCCCTCTGAAAAATATTAGTCAATGGGAAGGATGACATCCCATATATGAAATGGAAAATAAAAGTCATGTTCCAAACCACCAAGCAGTATATATGTTATCATTAATCACCATGGACCATGATTACTCACCATTAATCATCATTAAACCATATTAAACCACCAACGAGCCACGCACCACGAGTCTGCACAGCACTCGCATCACAAACTTCTTCAAAGGCCTGGGGCCCGTGTTCCAAAAAAAACGGGGCCGGAATTCATGCTGATTTCAGGGTGATTCCGCTGGTGATTCCTACCAACAATGGTGATTTAATGGTGATTAAATGAGATTTATATGATGGTGATTTCATGAGATGTATCCTCTGGTGATGTAACGTAGCGAACTACTGTAGAAAATCGCCATTAAGAATGGGAAATAGCTGAAATCCATCCATTGAACCACGGGACTTGGGGCTACTGTATCCAGTTCTTCTCGGGGCAACTACCAGTCCGGGAGTTGGATTGAACCGTTGCTAACATGTGGCTTGGCCGAAAAATGCACTAGAAAAAATCCAGAAAAAGTGATGGTAAATCATCATTTTCCGATCAATACTACAATTGTGGGATAGAATGAGCCAGTTTCATACCCATCTCAGCGGGGGATAATCACAGATATCACAGCATCTCCCAACCCGTGCGAACCAAGGAACTCCAAGATGATTGTCACTAATACAGCAAAGATGAAAGGGAGCAAGACCTTCCAAAGCAGCAGCTGCTAAGATTGCTAGCCAGTTCAAGGAGTGGTACGAAACAAACAGTGGCTCGTGGTGAACCTGACAAATAGAGGTCCTGAAAAAAGTAATCTCCCATAATAATTTACCATTATTTTGGCAGGGCGTTACCTCTCCTATCAGTCCTATCGTCTTCTTGGGGGGTTTGCTATAGCCTCCAGAATTTAAGGTGCAACCATGAACCGTGTTTCCAAGCATGGGGCGTATCATTACGTATCATTACTCGAAATTGCAATCTTGATGGTATAACGATAATGAAAAGACAATGCGTTGGAACGAACGGTGGTACCTGGTCTTTTTAGGCAAACATCATGTAAAAGCTTTGCCCAAAAACTTTGACTGCACCAATTCTTGAAATGTCCTTTCTACTACATCCCTGAAACATACACGTAGGATATCATGGGATAGAGGAAAGCAGGGGGGCCCTACAAAATGACCATGAAGTGCTCTTAAATATTATTGTTTGATCAAAAGCAATTGGGTCCCAATCTACTGAGCCTTCACTGGGACAGCAGTTGTCAGGCCTCTGCAAATTTTCTCAGAAGTTGGATGGTCAAGTAACCTGATCTCAGGCTGGAAGCACCGGTCCAAGATCATCCTGCAGGTCCCTTACCTCCAACTTTACCCTCCAGTCATCAAAAGTGGCAACGTTTGAAGCTCCCATTTACAGATTGTCCCATCAAAGGCTCCATTTATAAGGGATGTTCTTCCTTGTCACCTTTGATTGCCGGAGGCTAACATGTTTTTAGATAGCTCTTCCCTGATCGCAAAGCCGGTCCAAATTGGTGATGATGACTACTCCCATAGCCCTATTAAACACACCCCAAGCCCCCCAACAAGGGACCCCAAAATGAATCTTCACCCTGGGAGTCGCGGAATCCACCTTGAAATTCGAAACGGAACCCCAAGAGTTGACTTTGGAAGACTGGTTGTGCCACCTTTCTACCCCACCATGCAGTCAATGCAACAGGCAGTGACAGAGACGGCAAACTTCAATAGGTAGAAACCTCTGATCCTGAGACTCAATGGATTTGTTGAAGGGATTCTTTTGGGCTTCAATGGTTCCACAACTTTTGCTTCTACGAATTCTGGGAGAGGGCAGTAGACTTATTCTGCTCAAAGAAAGGTTGGCCGGACTCCATGTGAGCCTGTAACGTGACGCGTCCATCAGTAGCATAGCTGCACACACAGACAGACAGACAGACAGACAGGCAGACAGACAGATAGATTGATCGATCGATAGATAGATAGACAGACAGACAGAGATAAGTAGATAGGCAGATAGGCAGATAGGCAGATAGGTAGGTAGGTAGGATAGAGTAGAGTGGAGTGGAGTGGAGTAGAGTAGAGTGGAGTAGAGTAGAGTAGAGTAGAGTAGAAGAAACTAATATGTACAAACATTATACATACAGTATATCTTATATATATATATATATATATACATATTATACACATTTAAAAAAAAAAACAACATAATATATATATATATATATATGAATCTATCATCTTTGTGATAGATGTGCAGGCAGCATTTGCCTTTGTACTTGGCAAATCCAAGCACAAATATCCTGCCCACCTGGTGTGCTAGCGGCCGTGACGTGTGCATGTTTAATGAGGGATTTCTGGCCATCCCTTTCTCTTTCTTTAAATTAGTCCTATCCATTCGTGAAAGTCGGCATGGTCGGTCATCCATTCATTGGTGGTTTGGAATGCTCCAGAAACGCCTGATGTTTCGATGTCATCATAGTGGATTGCAGGATTCGAACCGACAGCTTGCAGCACTGAATCATTGATTGAGGTTGCATCATCTATATATCCATTCTTGCGTTGACTATATTTCCTGCATCATCCTGTCCTACATATCTACTAGTTCTACCCTCATAAATGTTGGTTATGAAATGTTATGAATACCACCAGCCAACCAGTAAACAAAGTTGACGTTTTGAAGACGATGTTCCCATTGAAAATATGTGACCTGGTCGGTCGCGTCGCGCCAAGGATCTGTGCTGCTACCGTCTTCATGACTCCGGGGCCTGCAGCGACCCTCCAGCCATCCCAAGCTCGAGAATTCCGAAAATGCCATTGGTACCTGGTAAACATACAAAAAAATATGGAAAATCACGATTTTTTAATGGGTAAACCATCTATAAATGGGCAATCTTCCATGGTTACGTTAGTTTACCAGAGGGTAAATGATGTGCCTAGTGAACTACTGAAACAGCTTGGTTTCTAGGTGGCCAGACGTCGCCAGGTCAGTTCTATCGCCTGGTGTTGGTGCACTGAGATACCCTAAGGGTGTGGGGTTACGAAACCTCCGCGATGTGTCGAGCTTGTTCAAGTCAGTGTGCATTTCAGTTCTATGCTCATGTTGTTAATATAATATAATATCATATAATAACTATATATAATATAATATAATATTATACCATATATAATTGTTTTTTCTACTCTGCTTCATGTTGTTAATATCCATAAGCTCCCCATTATTCATTGATCAACTCTCCATAAATCCACCATTCTTGAAGGTTAAACCCCTGTTCAACCCATAAAACCATCATGAATCATTCTTGATTAGTTAAATCCATACTTTGGCTGATTATAGTAAATCCACAGCTGAACCCCCTTATCTTCATCATTTATCTTAGGTCATTGTCTTTGACCTCGATCGCTGAGGTCATCCACCACCAACTCGAATCGAAACAAAATGGAGGTTCCCATATCTGGGGATAGGTTTTCATATCAATTCTATAGGATGTTCCATGAAATGCACCATCATAAAGAATCTCTATTTTAACCATCATTTATGAATCATAAAGCATCTACTTTAATTCATCAACCATCTTAAACCAGCTAATTATTTCGGGATCAACCAGATCCCAAACCATCAGAATAGCATCAGATTTTGGGGTAACCCCCATGGACCTTCTCCGCGGCGCAGCCGGTCCGGCGTCACTTCGCGCAGCCCGCTGCTGTTGATGCGCTCCGCCGCACGGCGACGGGTCACGCCGCTGGACCTGCTGAAAACGGCGACGCAGTTTAAAACGCAAGGCGAAGTGGAGAAGTGCCGTGGGAAGGCGACACAATTTAGCAAGTTACAGTGGAAAAATGTGGAAAAATATGAAAGAATGCAGTCTGACGTGGTGGAAAATATAGATTCTATAGATGAACATGGTAAGTAAGAATGAAAAAAAATATATGGAATTGACGTATAGCACAATGCTCAATATATCTCAATATGTAAGTACGTGGTCGAACTAACTACATGTTTATTTTCAGTAGCAAACTGCTAAGTTACCAGAGGGTATATTTTTTGATGGTGGAAATGGTGGAAAACTATGGAAAACTGACATTTGACAGTGGAAAAAATTTGCCATTCATATGGCAACGGTGCAAAACTGCCAAGAGGCCTGGGATTTACATGAATCTAGCCAACAACAATGTTTGATTGATATTTTACTTGTTCAGAACAATTTTGACTATTTCGCAAATTTTCAATCGATTGGTTGAAGAGGAAAACAACTGGAATCCATGCCTTTTTACACCACAAATCAATCATTTTGACCTAAATCACCATGTTGAGCAGATTTGACCATGTGTTTGAAATGTGTTTGTGGGGAAAAAATGTGCATAGTTTTGAGTCTGAGGTTTTTCCCTGACCCTCGGGCTTGCAACGGGTTTCCCTTCGTCGTATAATTAGTAAACACTGTGAACACTTACAGGGAGCCCATATAGTAGCATCAAACACGGAGGATTCTATCAGCTTTCACAGAAAAAGTGTATATAGACCCATCATTTTTGGGCAAAGTCTCATCGACCTTCTAATCTGATTCAATGCCCCAGCTAGTAAATCGGAATATGAAGTGAAAAACACATTGTGCACAATGGGTGAAAAATTGCACCTGCCCATGTTTCATGAATACCTGGTGATCGTAACGTTGTGAGTCCCCTATTCGTGGCCTATCTCATTTGGAACTGGGCTAAGTGAGTAGCCTCACAAACACAAATCCTGCATTGATCCTCCAAATATCAAGAATGTTTGAGATAGCTACATCATGCTACATCCATATTTTGGCTGATAATCCCCATTATTTCCCCATTGTGTGCACGTGTATCCGATTTCCCAGATTTCAAACTGAGAACGCACATGAAATTATGTTTTTATATGGTTTCGCAGATTTTTTCTTAAATTCATGAGTTGTCCTATTGGTTTTGACCACCAAGGGTGCCAACCAGTCGTTTCGAAAATCATCTGCCGCCCAAGAAGCGAAGCATTGGGATTTTCCGTCTGCGCCCGGTCTCGAAATGGCAGCTCCACCTGCAACCCCAAAAAGGCATCCCCAGTTTGGGTTTATTATTGGGTCCGTCATACCCCTGTGACTGGGAAGACATCATTAATGATCCCCAAGGTAGGATTGAAAATCGCCACTTTCTCTCCGTTGACCCCGAAATCGCAATTTAGGTCTGTAGGTGGAAATGCGTGTGATCATGAACCAATGGTTCTTTTGGGATAATTCTCATGTTCCAAACCAACAAAACAACGCACAAAGCCGCCAAGCAGCTTAAAATTCAAGGGATGTGGGTATGGGGCACTCCAAAATCGATGCTTCATCATCATGTTACATCATGTTCCTGTTGAAATGAATCCCACCCGAATATTTAAACATCCACATTCTATGGTCCCAAATGGTAAATCCACTACAAGACCAGAGTTTATGGAGAGTGTTTGATCCTCGATTTTTGGAGTATCCCAGGTCTCCACCTCTCTCTCGGCCTTTTGGCGGGGTTTTTCCCCCACTGTTTGGGTACCAAACCCCATATCAATCCATATCATATGATATTTCTCTTTAGTGAAATATCCACCATGATATCACCATTTTCCCCAGTGACGTCCCAGTGTTTCAATTGTTTCAGTCCACACTTCAATTTCTTGGTTGTTCATCAGACAAAAAAAACAGACCATTTCCCCCAGTTCCACTATATGGGTATGGGTCAATACCTATTATATAATACATATTAATACCATTTTTAGTGGGATGAAATGAACATCCATTTACCAGCTATTTTTATGTTCACCAGGGGTACAGGGTTTTGACACACTGCCATATCAATCTATATCAACCCATGGGTATCTCTGAAAATCCACCTGGCCCCCACAGTGACCCCGCCTCGGGGCGTCGCGGATTCGAGGTTCCGGGCTCTTCCACGATGGTCCCAGTGAAACGAAGCTCGCCACCTCACGCCCGGTGATGCCAAGCGTGGGGAGGTAACAAATGGAACAACCACAACAAAAACTCATGGTTTTGTGGCAAGAATCGCCCAAGTTGCTGTATAATTTATGATAACTGTTGGATGTTTTTTGTGGATGCATCTCCGGCATAAGATCGCTATGATCCAGAGGAAGGTTTAACCATGATTTAATCAAGAAAAGTCACAGTTAAGCAGCAAAGATAAGGAATTTGATGGGATTCTATCGGATTTATAGGAGTTTATGGTGATTCAACTTGCAGAACTTGCCATTTCCTGCATTTCACCAACCCCGCCAAGCACTTCGAGGAAGTTCCTACCACAGATGCCGTACTTGCCAACCACTTTTTATTTGGACTCGGTCAGGCAGGGGTTTTCTGAACATGGCCTGACTCACCCTGGGTTTGAGATCTGCGAAGCCTCGTCCCATCTTGATCAGTCTCAAGGTCAACGAAATGTCGGGATGAAGGGAACATTTATGTCCTGAATCACACATGCCATAGTTACATATAGTTACCAAAGTCTACATTGCTGGAGAATTCCAACTGACCGGACCCCAAAAATGCAACACCAGGTTCCCAGTATGTTAAGCATGCTAACCCTGCATTAATAAAGCCTCAGTTCACCAACGGGAAGGTCCCGATCATGTTGCCCCATTGAACAAAGGCTACGGGGAATTCGCTATTTTTGAGGACGGCACCTCATCATTGTATGATCTATTTCTATGGGCCATGGCTTCCATAGCTAGTAGCTAGTCTATGTCACCAGAGAGTAATTAACTTATAAATCCTATGAAATCCCATATAAAGTTAGCCTAATTGCCATCCCAACCACCCATTTGGGCATCATTCTGCTCCATAGATCTGGCCGCCAGGTCGCTCCGTGAGCGGTCACGAGGCGCTCGCAACTCGAACTCTTCCATGCTGCCGAAAGAGCGAGCCAAAATAAGCTGCGCGAGGTGGACATTTCTCGGTTTCGATCAAACATTGGGTGGTAAAAGTGCGGTTAAATATGGTTAAGTCTATAGAAATATGGGTAAAGTGTGGTTCAACATGGTTGAAATGATGAAAACTTGGGGTTCATTCCCAGTCTTTTGTTGCTTGGAATGATTAAAGCTGCTATTTTAAGCGCTTGCTACCCTCCGGAAGGCTAATATAGATGTGGGAATCCATGCGGAAAGCGGGTACGTGATAAAAAATCGTGGATCCTTTCTTGATATTGATTTACTGGAGTCTTAATTTCGCTTTTCTACGCATTTCCAAAGAAAAGCCACGGGAAAACCATATTTTTACAGCCAAATATAAGGAGCTCCCTGTAGGAGTTGAGCTCTGAATGTTCGTTTGTGAAGTTCAAAAATTTCCTGTGAATATCCATTGATGGTAATATCCAATGTCAAGCCTCTATTATTGTTATTACTATGTGGGGCGGTTACCCTGGCCCTAAATGTTTTAGGAAAATCATCATAAACTATTATCATCCATAGGAACCTTCTTTAATTTAAGATCTTTAAGGTGATTTGCACATCACATTTCAATGGATATACCGGTCATTGCCATCCATAAATATCCAAGTCCCCATGAAGTCTATCACCAAAAAAGTTACAATGGGATACCCTCTGGTGATGACTAACATAGCCATGGTACAGATGGTCCTAATCGAAATAGATTGTTGACCTATTTACCTATTGGGTGGATCTTTCCATGGCGAACTGTGAATGTCATAACCAGATGGTACCATCACCCTCTGGGTCCTCTGGTAGTCAAAGGCGGCTCGGAAATCCCATCGAAAATGGAGCTTTCGTTCGCTGGGATTTTACCCTCTAGTAAACAAACAAAAAGCTATTGAAAATGGCCATAGAAATAGTGAGTTTTCCCATTAAAAATGGTGATTTTCCATAGTTATGTTAAATTACCAGAGGGTATGTTGATCAAACTAGTGACTGGGATTTACCAGTTCTGGAGCTGATGACACCAAAGCTGGTTGGTGGTTGCTGCTAACCGTTAAACCCCTCTGAAAAATGATGGAGTTCGTCAACGGGAAGGATGACATCCCATATATGAAATGGAAAATAATCCAGTCATGTTTGAAACCACCAACCAGTTTTCATGATGGTGAATGATGATTGATAATGGTTCAGAATGGTTCAGAATTGGTTGATATTAATTGGTTATATGTTTGAAACCACCAACCACAAAAGGCTATGAATCATTTAACGAGGTCTGACATGAACCCGCCTCAATTTTTGGGCCAGTTGAATCCCCGATGCCAACCTGCTATTGGCCAACCGGCAACCGGAAATTTCGATATGACAAAAATATGAGAAAATCCCCATGTTCAATAACTAGCCTCTTGAAAATCTATAAAACACATGGGAAATGACTTATTCACAGATCATTTACCATCATTTACCTATGAAAACACGATTTTGCGCGATGTTAAATAACCGCTTGGTGTAAATCCTCCGCTTGGTGCGCATGGAAATTCGACATCCGCCCATCCCGGGGACCCGAGCTGCCCGAGCTCAGCAGATTCCCGGGATCCGCCTGAGTTTCAGTCATTGGATGCTCACGGAAGATGGACAGGACTTTATTGTTGTGTCACTATAGATGTTGACCATGAAACAATTTATTGAGTTACATCACCCATGATCAAAGGTCATCACCTAAAAATCATTACCAAAGGTTTTTCCGGGACTGATTTGTCTCTGTGGGCTTTCGAATGCGAAATGTTCTACGGAAGTGGTTCTCATCACTGTGCAGCGTCGGTGGATGATGTGGATAGTGCCATGTGAAATTCTCAATGACAAGGCCACAGCCAAACACAAAGCTTAATGTCTATGTCAACCGAAGCTGGCCATTCCATTGTGACATCGCCACAAGAAGTGATTCAAACAAGAGTTCACAGGCAAAACTGAAAACTGGTGAACAATTGAGAAAAACTACACTTTAAACTTTAAACACTGTCTTAAACTAATATATAGAGGTGGAAAACCCATGGTGTCCCTAGGAAAATGATTTACACATGGTGGGTTTTCCACATCTATGTCAGTTTGCCCTAGGCCCTATAGGGTAATCAATAATCAACGTTTGGTTTTTTTTTCAATGTTGAACCGCAGAATGACAAGCTAGTTACACATTGCGCGCTGCGCAAGGCCCAACATGGTGATTTCAGCGAAAATCTACGGGAAAATATGGCGCCCTGCCATTAGTGATATGATTATTAAATTTCAGATACCATGTCGACCATGTCAATATCACACGATGGTTTCCTGCTATTGGGATATGTTTTGCACTTAGTCCAGTTGCACGGTAACAATTGAACGGCCAAAAGGTTGTTGGCTCCTATCCCCCTTGCTGCTGGACGGTTTCCTCTGTTTTCCCTTAGCCTTACAGACACCTACAGCTTGATAAGATTCATCCCCCTATGGTACAATCGGTTTTGATTCGTCCCCATATATGATATATGGAGGTTTCCTAAGTCATGGGGGTACCCCTAAATATCCCTAAATCATCCATTTGAATAATAGGATTTTCCATGAAATAAACCATCCAGCTATTGGGGTACCCCCATTGATGGAAACCCCCATAAACCGTTAGCCTCTTAAGGTAGCCTATGTCTCGTTGCTGACTCCCTGCCTGCATGGCACACCATCTCCCCTTGGCCACAATGGCCCCGCGACGAGGGAGGCATCAGGGCAGCCTGCAAGGGCATTGTCTGGGGAAGGGAGCAAACGGCTATGACCAAGAAAGATCTGGTTGAATTACCCTCTGGTAAACATACAAAAAGCTATTGAACATTGCCATTTATAGCTGATTTAGCCATTAAAAATGGCGATTTTCAATAGCTATGTTAAATTACCAAAAGGTATAAGAATTCACTCACCTGAAAAAAACTGAACTAAAGCCGTTTGGGGATGAATTCCCTTACCAACCATGATTCCCCTTACGAACAACAATGCCAGTAACGTAGCACTCGTCGTCTTCCCAGAATCTGTCCAAAATGTCGTTTAAAATGACAATTTTAAGAGGACTTGGACCATTTTCAGACAGAACCCTCTCTGGTTGGTGGTTTTAACCATCTTGAAAAATATTATGGAAAATAAAACATGTTTGAAACCACCAACCAGATCTAACATCACATAACTATACTTCATTGTTTCCAAGGACCCTGATGCCACATCCTGATATATCCTGATCCTGGCGATCCTGCCTCTAGATCATTTCCCCAATTAAACGAAAACGCATATAAGCCTCTGGCAACAATCTGGGTAAATTAAAATACTGCTTGGCGGTATACCGGTATACCTACCCCTCTGAAAAATATGAGTTCGTCACTTGGGATTATGACATTCCCAATATATGGAAAAATCGAATTCATGTTCCAAACCACCAACCAGTCATAGATTACCAATTGATTAGCCATTAGCATCCCATCATTATCCCATTATCATATGTTATTATCCCTTGTTACCAATGATTAACAATTAATCCCATTAATAATCATTACTTCCCCATAAATATAATCACTATTTGGGATAACATACTATATTCCCCAATAAATTCTTGATGATTTCCCATTATAATACCATTATAATCACTATAATCACTATAAATCACGATTTTCCGCCTTTTTTACGGTTGATTATATACCAACCAGCATTTTCATTGGGGAATTCATTATAATCCCATCATTATAATAGTTCATCACTCACCAGAAACTTACGGCCGGGGATGCCATGATTCCCATGAGATCATTATGCTGGGCTGAGTTGTACCATGAAAGTCGATGTATAAATTTATACAAACATATAATCGTAGGTATATATATGTGTGTGTATGTAATGTAATGTAATGTAAAATGTAATGTAATATAATGTATAATGTAATGTAATGTAATGTAATGTAATGTATAATGTAATGTATAATGTAATGTATAATGTAATGTAATGTAATGTAATGTAATGTATAATATAATGTAATGTAATG
>Ga0126342_10007821_pt1 | contig 19123 bp, 20 predicted proteins | sample Cyp1metagenome_FD_92528 | JGI IMG/M metagenome (GOLD analysis project Ga0126342, IMG submission 92528) | Coral microbial communities from Lord Howe Island, Old Settlement Bay, Australia - Cyphastrea 1 metagenome | ecosystem: Host-associated > Invertebrates > Cnidaria > Coral ... | reverse complement strand
TCCAATCCACTCTAATTACTAATCTAATCTAATCTAATCTATCCTATCCTATCTATCTACCTAACCTATCTATCTATAGATATAAATACACAAAAAACACACATATATATATATATATATATAATATACATATATATCTGTATAAAGCTCTATACGCTTGTGAGCATCCTAGAAGTCTGACATTCAGGTGGACCCGCTGTCGCTTCTGCTGACTGGAACCCAACCTGAAGCGATTGGCAGGTGCTGAAGCAAGTGATAAAGCACCTCGATACCTCGGTGAATTGCTCATCGATGCTCTGCAAAATTGCCAGGCACGGGAACCTTGGAGGGAGATCCCAGAATGCGGGTGAGAGGCCAGACCTTGCGAACAGATGAAGGACGTTTAGAAGTCAAACTTCCGACAGTATGGGCAGATGAAGCAGCAGAGGCGGGAAGAGTCAGAGAAGAGAAAGAGGCAGAGGAGAAGAAGTCAGAGAAGAGAGGGCAAGAAGAAAGAAGATCAAAGTGTAAAAAAATGTAGAAAAGTCGCGAAACACAATGTTTCTTCCAATGTTTTGTCGCGCCGGAGGTTGAAAAGCAGGCTCGCTAAAGCGGCGGGCGGAGCCATCTGGTCGGATTAGAGATCAAAAATTGGTGCACGCCACTGTGGCGCGAAACGCGTTTCGAAGTCTCAGGGTGCAAAGCTCCTCAGCGTCGGAGCACTTTTGGACGGTGAGATGTCGAAAAAAGTGAAACGGCTGTGGCGCGAAGCACCTTCGGCAGTCAAAATGCAAAAAGCACCTCACGTCTGGAGCACTTCTGTGCGGTAAGCTCTGCAAAAAGTGGACACGGCCGTGGCGCGAGCGAAGCACATCGCGAAGTGAAACGTTCAAAGCAGCGCGGGTTCGCAGCACTTTTGGCAGTTGCGGTGTTCAAAAAGCGCATGCCGTTGTGGCGCGAAGCACATGTCGAAGTAAAGATGTTAAACGCACCTTGGCCTCGGAGCACTTTTGGAAGTTGGGAGGCACGCCGTTGTGGCGCGAAGCACATTTGGACGTCAAACGTGGTCAAATACTGACGGATTTTGGAGCATCAGATCTTCAGGTTTGCTATGTAAGGTTATTTCGCGCGACAGGTGCAGCACTTCGTATGACCTGGCGCCACTTTTTCGTGGCAGGCGCAGGACTTTAGAAAGATGAGATGGAAAAATAAGATAGAAAAATGGCAAAGCGCAATGGTACGAGGCCGTCAGCTCTGCACTCAACTTTTCATGTTTGAGGGAAGTCTCGCAGAATTGCTTCGTTTTGCACCTGTCAGTTGCTACTTTTGAAGGAAATCTCGCACAATAGCTTTGTTTCGGATAGATAGATAGATAGATAGATCGATCGATAGATAGATAGATAGACAGACAGACAGGCAGATAGATAGATGGATAGATAGGTAGATAGATAGATAGGTAGATACATAGATAGACAGATAGATAGATAGATAGATAGATAGAGATAGATAGTTTAAGTAGATAGATTAGATTTAGATTAGGTTAGATTGGATTAGATAGGTAGGTAGATAGATAGATAGATAGATAGATAGATATACAAACGCTACCCTGTTTATAGGGCTGGTTCTGTCCACATATGCCATATAGTGGTTCTTTCTCCAAAACACAGCCCCCTACATAGCCCTGATTGATGTCATAACTGTTGTTGACACTCAAGTTCCCAGCTTCTATCACCCCACCTTCAGGGGATGCTGTATTGTGGCAAAAGTATCCTTGCCATTTTTTATCTTGAATGTGCATGTGCACAATCAAACTAGGTAGACAGGTAGATAGACAGACAGTAGACAGATCGAGAGATAGACAGACAGACAGACAGATAAACAGATAGACAGATAGATAGATAGACAGACAGATAGACAGATAGACAGACAGATAGGGAGATAGACAGACAGTCACATAGACAGTCAGAAAGTCAGGTAGGCAGAAAGGCAGATAGTTTGATAGACTGATCGATAGACAGACAGAAAGATAGACAGATAGAAAGAAAAATAGATTGGTCACAGAAAGAGAGATAGACAGAAAAAATGATAGTCAGATTGGTAGATCGACCGATAGATAGATCCATGGATGGATAGATAGAAAGGTAGATAGATAGGTAGACAGATAGATAGGTAGATAGGTAGACAGATAGACAGACAGACAGATAGACAGATAGATGGATAGACGCATGATCAGATAGGTAGACAGACAGACAGATAGGTAAGTAGGTAGGGAGGTGGGTAGGCACATCGATAAATAGATAGAGAGTGACACACAGAGAGAAGGAAACAGCGAGAGAGAGAGAGAGAGAGATTCAGAGCGTCAACCACCGGTCGATCGGTCAGTTCGCTCTGCCATCCATGCATCACAGCGACCCGCCTCTCGTATGGGTTCTTCTACCTTTGAAACTTCCACCATCGCCTTGTGCGGTACTACTGGTATATTCAGAAACATTTGGATGCATATGGGTGAATTCATGGGGCGGATGGATGGTTGGATAGGATTAGATGGAACTAGATAGAACTAGATCGGATCATAAGATTTGAGTAGATTATATATATATATATATTTGAGATATACAGTATCCGCTCGGTAATTCACCCTGTGCTATTCGCAGTTTTTTTCCAGCACTTCCATCGCCGCTGGGAGGCCCCTCATCGACCATGAGCACCTGCCGGACCCACCAGACAGGCCTGCGAAAGGCAAGGGCAAAGGTGACAAGGGCGACAAGGGCGACGACAAGGGCGATCGTCATTTGGGCTCAAGGGCGATCGCCTTTTTGGATGAATTGGGGCCATTGGGGATCCAGGGGATTGCTGTCATTCAAGCTGGTAGGGGTGGGGAAAAAATCTGATGGATATTAATGGCTGAACTGCTTGTGTGCCTTGTTTGTACCTGCAGGTTGGAATTGTAAAATGCCATCAACCTAACATTTGCCTGCAAAGGTTCCGATGTTTCACGTACAGTTGGGATGTCTGATGTCTGAAACTTCGGAACACTCAAAGTCTCACTTCTTCAAACCCATCAAATCCTGAAATTCCATGAAACCTTCTGAAAATTCATCAACATCATTCAAAATTTTAGTTTCACTTCTACCAGTTATTTTCTCCATATTTGTTTTGGGATTCGAGGTCAGAAAGGCGACCGCCACGACCGGGGCGACCGGGGTGACCGGGGTGACCGGGACCGGCGGCGGGACCGCAGCCGCGACCGAGATCGAGATCGCTGGGGGGCCCGGCGGTGGGGATTGGCCCCCGGCGATGGCTCTTTTGGATCCTTTGGGATCTTTTTGGTTGGGAAAATGTGGGAAAATGATAAGGAAAACACGGATTTAGGTTGTTTCCCATTGTTTCCCCAAGATTTTCAGAGAAAATATGATGGACTTGGCTGAAAACCTTGGGAAAATCCATACCTGTCAGATACAAAACCAAACCAAGAAAAACATAAACTTCCACAAACTCGATCATGAGAGGCTTGGAATCTGGCCCTAAAGAATCTTACAGATGGATTCAATGGATTCTATGAAGGGTCAAGATGTCAGCCCTCCTAACATTCTCCTCCATTAAGTCTGAGATTCACTTTTTTTTTTCAGTAGTAGTCGATCAGTCATGTTTTGGTTTGTGTTTTTTCGAACTCAGTTTGGCCTGCTCGTATTGTTTAAAACACTTTTTGGGACGGACCTGCCCGGACAAACCCATGCCCTCACTGCACTTCGAGTCAAGTCGTCTCGTCTCAGGTCGAGACCGGAGTCGTAGTCGAAGTCGGCGAAAAAACGACCGGGACGATTAGGCGTGAGCCTGCTGCAATCTCTCCCTAAGGTAGCAGCCAACAAGTTTTCTGTGAGGAAAACGTCCTTAATTTTCTTTACAACTTATAACGGCTTTCATGGGGTCCCTTCTTCTTGGAATTCACTGAGAATGAGCATTGCCGTGCCTGAGAAAAATTCTGCTCTATCCCCCCCAGCCAGGCTCATGAAACCCTTTTTTTACAGTCACTACAGTCGTCATCACCAATTCGTTTAACATGGCCACTGAAAAACCGGCCATATCTAGCTGGAAAAGCAACTTCCAAACCATTCTTGGAAACCTTCTGTTCTCGCGTGCGTATTCCTGCATTCAGACCGGGTGATTATGTGTCACTTTGTGTAAATATCATTTTTCCCTATCAAAATCACCTCATGTGGTGGTCTCAACGACACAAAAACAATGTTTTACCATTTTGTCCCACAAAATGTGGACAGGACGGCCCGGCGCCTCCCGACAAGCAACAGCGTGACAGCCTGCGTCACGGCGACCTGTTGGGCTCATGGCAGACACTGCGACAACCCCTGGTTGGCTGATGATGAGTTGTTGGATTCTACAAACCAAGAATTGGGGAAGATCACAATCCATCCAAAATTATCCATAGATTATTAAATATTCTTAATAATTATTGGTAGTTCCCCTATAGAATTATTGGATTATTAATTATCCATTCTATAGATTTCCAAAAAGGGGAATCCCTGGCAACCAACCTAAAAACCAAAATTGAGACGTCTGAGCCCGACCGTCAGACCGTTCCAAAATTCGCGGCGAAGGGAGCTCGAGCAATGGCCTCGACGTGGAAAAAAGATGTGCAAAATACAACATGGGTTAGTTTCCCATTGGGGATGGTCATATCGGTCATATCGATTAGGATATACAACGGGATATATATATACACATATATAATTATATATTATATATATATTATAATTATATGGATATATATATACACATGTATGTGATTTGGGTCTGTCTGATGGGATATACCTAAAATTCGCGATTCTTAGAGGGACTGATATAGTCTGTTTGGATTTTGAATTAAGGTTTTTCAGGAGCGAAGGACTTTTTTACCCATATGACCCAGCCGGACTTTTTACTGCAGATTTTGGTTTCGAGGCAGAGGTGAATTGTGAAAAACGCCGAAGCTCAGGTGCAGCAGAACAATATTCATGATCTTCCCTTCCATCTACATTGGGTGAGGGACCCTCAGCTCCTAAGATGCCAGTGCCTGAGGTTTGGAGCGGTTTTTTTAAGCCAAAAGGGGAGGAGTTTTTTGAGAGCAGATAGCGGTTTGTCCATGTTGGATACCCAAAATGGGCTATTTTAAGGGGGAAAATATGGGGAAAATGATGATCACCTTTGTGATTTTGATGTACCCTGTGTTCAGACAAACCCAGATGACCCAAACTTGGAGATTCTCGTGGGTTTGAGTGGCTTCCAAAGTCTAGCTGACCTTGATCTGCTATTGCCAGTTGTGGAGATCCAAGCAGCAATCCCCATCCACCAGCACTGCGATGGGTCAACCGTTTGCTGTGAGGTGAAATGCCCGCCTGATGCTGATGCAGTGTTGGCAATGCTGGGTGGGGAAGCCAATGTTACAGAGGGAGCCAGGGTGAAGCGGATGCCCTTCAGCAATTTGGAGAGTTTCAGAGTGGCTTTTTTTTTCTCGGCAGAAGCCAACAGTTGGGGACTAGTTAGGGCCTTTATTGTCCTCCTCCGCCTCCTCCTCCTCATCATCATCATCATCATCATTCCTATTTATATTTAAATTGATATTCTTATTCATATCGATTTGATATCCATATTCAAATTCGTGCTCACACACACATATATATGTATATATATATATATGTATGATATACATGTACTTATATGATATATATATATATACATATCCGTACTGCCACGTCAACCTCCAGCGTCAAAAGACACGTGGTTCTTCGAAAGGTGCAGGCCTGTTGGACGTGGCCATCCTACACACTGAGGACCTGCGCCTGGGGGAAAAGCAGGGGATTTCTATGGGAAAATCACAATTTTATCCATTTTTTAGTAGGAAATATATGGGGGTTTCCTATTTAATGGGGCTACCCCTAGTTATGAATGGTTTATAATGGAAAATCTCAAATGGATGATTTGGGGGTACCCCCATTTCAGGAAACTTTCACATATATATATTATTATGTAAATATCATCTATACAAGGGGCCATTTTCCATAGCTATGCTAAATTTACCTGAGGGTATATTGGATATAGGGATTTAATGGGGGTATTGGCTATGAGTTGGGGTTGTCTGACAATGTTGATAAAACATCACATAATCTTTGGGCACCCTATTAAACCCAAACGGCTGGTCATGACCATTTCCTGTGCGAGCATAGGTCCATGGGTGAAGGGTGACCAATATGTTCCAACAAAAACTCCATTAAACACAACTCAGCCAGTGGTTCGGTTTCTGGAGCCTCCCGTTTGGTGGCTTCTCAAGAATTGGGCAGGTCCACACGTCACTCGATTGCTCGATTCAACAGAATAAATAATGATATCACTGCTCATTGACTTTCATATTTTATGAAGACATACAGTAACTTTTTTTTTTGTGTGTGATCACCTTTTTTTTGAATTAAACTGTTTTTTCTCATGGTCCCACACAAAAAAATATATCAGAGTGTTTGCAAGCTCGGCTCAGGACGTGGTCCAAGCCGCGACAGGGGGTAGTACGCTGCTGCGCCCAGAGGTTGTGGCATTGCCATGCTATCACCAGATTTTGCATGGGATTTCCCATGCAATTCTATAAGGATAGATAATAGGATAGATAATAGGATTTTATAAGGATTTCCCATGTAAATTTCCAGATTTTATATTTTATAAGGATAGATCGGAGGTGATTTAGTCTGCAGATGCAACAGTTGATAGCAATCCACCCGATGAAATGACATAGCCTCAATTTTTTGGGCCGCAATTCATGCATAGATCCAATACTAAATCAGGTTCTGAAGGGGTTAATATTGAGGGGATGGGATTCTTCTCTCATGTTTTATATCTCATCCTCAAGTCATTGATGTTTCTTTTGTGCACGCTACATTGCTACATATTTTGTTTTGGCCGTTGAGGGGGTACCCTCCGGTCATCACGGCAATGGGAAAATCCATGCTTGGTGTTTCATTGCCGGAGGGTATATCAGATTGTCAGTTCCTTATTTTCGCGAATGGAAAATAGGCCTGGCAGGGGGAATTTCATTCCCAAACAGCCTTCATTCACATCACAGTGACTTTGCAGAAGCCAATCCCTCTGACACTGACAGCCGATACCACAGCCCAAGCCCCAAGATTGAATACTATGGCCTTTCCATGTCATTCGTTTTTTTCTCCGCCTTGATGTGTGGCGTTTGCCGCCCCCGTCCATGTCCTCAAGTTCTCCTGCGCATCTTCCATGTTTGAGGCTGCGAATCTGCGGCACTTACACCTCCTCGTAAGGGGGCCAATGGCGGCAGGGCTGTGCCGAGTTGAAGTAGAAATGGGGTGTATCCGATGTATCCTTTCTACATGTGTCCTGCAAAATGTTTTGCCGAAATACGTGATGTAGCGGCTGATAGCGGCTGCTGTTGATCATTTCAGAAAGTCTCCTCCCCCAGCGACTCAAAAAACGACCTTCCAGTTCATCCCGATGTCTCAGAATCCAGTGACAAAAGCACTATCCCCCATCGTTCTTCAGGCAGTTTGATGAATCCTTTTAATTTTGGGGATGGAAAGGACATTTTTTTCAGAGGTCTGTTGTCATCTCAGACTCACTGCACTCAGGCCTAGATGTCCAAAGCTCAGATCTGATGGTGACAACTGGAGCTGGAAGAGTTTCAGTAACAAGGACGAGTAGGTCATGACACTGCATGGTATTGGGTCAAAATTTGATGTACCCTAGCCTCCTGATCTTCTTCAATCAATGTGGCATCTAGATTTGGGCAGTTAGTTTTTGATCCACACTCAAGTTATCCAACGGTTGGTGGTTTGGAACATTTGGATTACTTTTCCCATATTGGGAATAATATGATCCCAACTGACGAAGTCCATCATTTTTCCGAGGGTAGGTACACCACCAAGCAGTGTTTCCTGGCACCGATTTCACCAAGGCTTTGGCCTGTATGTCCAAAACCAGAAGGCCACGTGCTTTTTAAATGCGGGTCCTGGGTGACCAAATTCATCCCATGGCAACACGATTTTCTCGCGGTATGAAGAGAAAAAGCCCTCCAGTAAACTAACAGTTTGCTATTTAAAACCATTGTTGATAGGTGAATCCTCTATTTCTATGGGCCATGGCTTCCATAGCAAACATGTTAGTTGACCAGAGGGTAACACTTGGAGATGTTCCATGGCCATCCATTGCCCGGTTCGATTACTGGGATGGCACATCCTTTGAGCACCCCAGCGCCGCGTGCGCCGCGTCGAGGGAGAAGGGCCTGAAACGCTCCGTTCGCAGTGCGGCGTGGAGTCTCAGCGACGGTGCGTTGTCGGAGTGAGCTGCAGTTGTGTCCCCGTTGTGGGCTTTGGCTCAATTCGGGGCCCTCCAATTGGATGGTTTGATTGTGGTTTTATGGTTTCACAATGTGAAAAAATGACCAGTCCATTTGCTGATAGCAGTTGTTGGAAAATCACTTAAAAAGAAACCAAGGGTTTGAGTGCCTTGAAATTAAAACAGGTTGAGGCAGAGCTGTTGGCCCTAAGGTTTACAGCAAAATTGCTTGGGATCACAGCTGGCACTGCATCTGGCCTGCAGAGTTTCTGGATGACCTATCAGCAGCTGCAAAAAAAGTAAACCTTTGTGTGCTGGGTACTTTCTGATGGAAAGAAATATAAGTTGACTTGTACCTTCAGCAAGGTTGGGTCAGTCAGCTCGTTGGCGAGGGAGAAGTCTTGGATGGCAAGGTATATCTTTGCAAACCAGGAATTCTTGGTCACCACTGGAAGGTCATGGTCCAAAAGTCCAAAACAGTTTGGTTTGAATTTTCAGCTGCCATATTTTGGGCTTTTGCCATTTTGTGAGAGATGCAGACTTCCACTTTGCTAAGGCATGTGATGGGTCAAGAGCGAGAGTGGAGGACTCAAGGCTCAGTATTGCTTGGTGCAGTGTTGAACAGGAACTGTTCGGATGTTGAAACCAACGGGCGCTAGTGAAATTTTAAGTGGTTTCCCACCGGACTTTTACGTGGCATTGTTTGGGTAGGGACATCCCGCGTCATTCGCACTAAAATCAGCACTGCATTCAGAAACTCTCGAGTTGTTTAATTGTGGGGATTCCACTTTAGTAACAAGATCGGATTCCAGTAGGTTCGGGATCACTTGGGTCCAAAGTCCCATGGCAACAACATCAACATGGCTTACCCACCCCCTATCTCCCTAGTCGTCCCATGGCTTTGGAATATCATCTTCCCATTTTTTTTAAACATGGCCGCAAGTAGGTGGCTTGTACTTGCGGCAGCTCTCAAGCATTGAAGCTGCAAAGACAGCCCTGGGCCCGGTGTTGACCATTTCCAGCGGTGACGCAGTCTCAAAAATTGGGGAATAGTTTCATGATGTTTCATGCTTAATGGATCTTAGTGGCCATTTCAGTGGTTTTGCGATGGGTAAAACAACTGGTAAAAAAGCAGGATTTTGTGCCTCTTTTTTGGGATGGTCGGTTTTGATTGAATTCAATCTCATTCAACTCTGAGTGGTGAAATGATGTGAAATGCCTCGAATAGATGTAGTGTGAGCTTGGGCAAAAGATGTATATCCTCAAACTAGGTCGATTATTGGGATGGAGCAGAAGTTTTCGGCTACTCATCTAGTGAAGGTTGTGACTTTCATTGCCAGATTATAATGCAGGAGGTTACCTGAAGATAGCTCTAGCAAATGGCTCATTTATGGATGCTGTACCTATCAACAATAGCCATTGTCCATAGCAAACTCTTAGTTTACTGGAGGGTATCATCAATTTCTGAGTTCCAACAACTCCGCAGAGCATGGTTTCCGTACAACGGCAACGCCTAGGCTTTGGCGAGCGGCCGCGTCCAAGCCGTCCTTTGGGAACGGCATCTGGCAGCTTGGAAGCAGTGATGGATGTGTATCCCGGTTGGAAGTGGTTCATATGGGTATGGCCGGTATGGCCCACCTGGGATCCCCGGTTGCATATGGCCTGTGGCTTTGTTAAAGACTTATCCAAAGGCTGCCAATGAAATTGGAGACACTTCTGCAGGCTGCTGGCCACAGGACCAGATCCCATCAACCATCAACTCCTCCCTTTTCCCTTTGGCAAAGGCTGTCAATGTTGAGGATCAGATCCAATGGTGGACCAGAGTTGATCCAAAACCAGTGCGGCTCTCCGTGGTCCATCAGCGTTCATTGCGAATCCAACATTTTTTCCAATGATCCATAAATCTGTTGGACCCCAAGGCCAAAAGCCGTGCATAATTGAATCACCCCCCTAGAAATTGGGTGCGGTATCAAAAATCCATCATTTTTTTGTGGTTGATATTGAACGGTGATATTAACCAACCAGTGTCACCCTCAAGTACCATGGCGAGGCGTTTGAATGCGTCTCCTCCGGCGAATGGGTCGAAATCTGGCAGGCCGAAGCCAAACAGCCCATGGGTTCTGTTTAGATGGCACGAGTAAACTAACATAGCTATTGAAAATTGCCCTTTACAGTTGATTTACCCATTAATAGCATGGTGATTTTCCGTAGTTATGTAAACGTTTACCAGAGGGTAGATGGCACCATCGGCTGATTTCCAAGGTCTCTTTTTTGGCTCAGTTTGTTTCATTTTTTTTTCGGGGGATCAAATTTCCCTCTGACTTTTGGTTTTCAAGATGTTCCTGCAAAAAATGGACCAACAAAAAAACCTGTTTTTCACCATATAAACCATAATAAAACCATATCTTTTACAATCCCCAGGCCTTCTGAAGCCTCGTTGAGCATCGATGGGATTTCGGATCTCGGGGGGACGATCATAGATGCCCAGACCACCCTGCCGTGGTCCTCCGCGCTCTTCGTGGCAACCCGTGACGCTGCCTATGCCAAGGCATCCAAGGCATGTTGGATAACATCCATTTCCAGCATTTTTTTTGGGGGGTTTCTTAAACTGGATCCCCAAGTCACCATAGTTGGTTCAATACAAAACTGATCTAATGACTTGGAGTACCATTTTAGGACACCTCCAAATGGTCCGCAAATATTCTTAACCAACAATCGAAGAGCTGAATTCAAGGCATGAAGTAATGAAGTCTGCAATTTTGGGATGCTCTGCTGGGCAGTGTCCGAAGTTGGCATGCCTTCGTTATTGTGCTCCACTTGGACATATTTCGTGGTTTGCACCCATTGCAAGACTTTCTACTCTTGGTGCATGTCCGAACTTGGAGACACCCATCCAACCTCTTCCTTCAGATCGCTAGGAGGAACCCAAAGTTTTCGGACCCCAAACTCTGTTGCCGTTGACCGCCCAGTCCAAGAGCATCCAAAGCTTTGTGCAGTGGACGAGAACCTGCTCCGAAGAATTCCTCGAGGCTCGACTGCGTATCTCACCTGAGCTTTGAGCAGCTGTGGATATACAAATGACTTAGGAGTTGCCTTAGGAGGTACCCTGAAAAAAAAATGAAAAAAACAGACTCCCATGTCAAGAACGATGGAAACAAAGGCTACCTACCACCAGTGCTATGTCGTCAGGCTCTCATCCGCTCAAAAACCAAGCCAAAACGGTAGTTTTTAGGCCTCTGGAAGAACGTTTAAAGTTTAAAACATTCCTTCCAAAGCAGGCGCGGTGGGACACAGGCCATGACATAGGAGTAGCGGACGCACAAATTCTATTAAATCCTATGTCATGATGCCGTCATGATACAACCTTGCACCCCAGGTTTGGTCGAAACAAACAGCAAAAGGAATTAGGACTTGTGGGGCTTGTGAGGGAAGGTAGCTCATGAGATAGGAGTAGTGGAGACTAAAAAGGCCACAAATCCCATGTCATATCTCGGTTTGCTGAAACATTCAAAAACCGGCAAGATACTATGAGATAGGACTGGTGGGAAAACCTCAAAACAACCTGGAACCTGCGAGGTTGGAAGATTTGTGACACAGGACTGGCGCGTAGCCGTTTAGCTCTGACATGATGTAGGGCCAAAAGGCCCCAGGGCAGCTCCAAACAGAAGATCTAAAACATACCATACATTGAAAACAGCTTCTTATGTCATCCAAAACAGTGAAAAAAGAGGCTACCACAAGTCCTATGCCATCAGGCTTGCACCTGTTCTGAAACCATGCCAAAACAATCGGTTTTCAACCTTGGGCAGAATGTGGAAGCATTCCCTCTAAATCAGGAACGCAGTGGCATACACATGACATAGGACTAGTGACTAGTGGACGCACACATCCTATGATCCTTGTAGGGTGGTTGCCCATGAGACAGGTAGTGGAGATTCAAAGGACCGCAGGACAGCACCCTATCAAACACAGGATCCATATCACCCGACACGGCATCCATATCACTCACCAAGATACAATGGTACAGCCACCACAAGAACTGTTTCACCAAAGGGCTTTGACCACCTAATTTTTGGAAAAACACAAGCAAACATTGGGGATACATTCCAAGAAACTGACATAGACATATTTTTTCAACCTGGGTTGTTCTTTTTGCAAAATGCATGTGGTGGGTGTGAAGTTTCTTTCTTCCAGTTTCTCAGCCAAGGTATCTGGATGTGCATTCGGTCGTATGTGGGTTAAATGATGTTGAAGAGTTGAAAAACCATGGTTATATAGGTCCTTTTTTTTGGCTTTGTTTCCAACTTCAAGTTGGGATGTTTAGCCCCATTACATATGGCTTTGTCTGAAAAATAGGAGTACCCCCAAGTTCGTTTCATTTTCCCTCAAAATAGGCGGCTATTTTGGAGGACATACCCCAATGAATCCTTCCCGTTGAGCCAGGCAGAAGCCGCCGAGGCGGCTAGTCAGCTACTGGCCAGTAGGGGTCCCTGGTTTTGAGGTCATCGCTTTCCAAAAATGGGGCTTTCCTAAGCCATGGGGTATCCTTTCACCCCTGGATGAAAGTATGGTCTACTGCCAGGACGTAGGAAAGCTTCATATATATATATATATATATAACTATATATATATACATATAACTCAACAGGATTTTTGCACACAGGAATTGAACACATCTCCAGCTTTTTCGTTGGGGATCATGCCTCAGATACGTACCGCCTCAGCGGAGTGGCGGTACTTGCCTGGTGCGCCTGGTGATCAGATGCAAAGCTTAGTGCTTGGAGCTGGTGATTTGTTTATCTGGTTGGTGGTTTCAAGCATTTTTTATTTTCCATTTCATATATGGGATGTCATCCTTCCCATTGACTTTCATATTTTTCATAGGGGTAGGTCAACCACCAACCAGTTATGTTATTTTGAATGTTGGAATTCATGCATTCATCTTACATTTACAATGCTACATACATTTGCATATCTCCTCTTGATTTACCAGTTAAGCATTGATTTTTAAAGGGACACTAGCAATCGTTCCCTGTTGCAAGAATTCATGAAATCAATTCGTTGAATGTCATATCTATTGGATACACCGTTCAACCACCTTTTTTTTGATGGTTTTGAGCTCGCCCATGGTTGTGAACTAAATCATACTCTAATCCAATAATAATAGGGGCTATCCCCTACTATTAATATTAGTTATATAATGTCCTCTGTTTTTGTTGCTTGAATCATGTTCATAAAGGGTGAATTAGAACAACCTCATTGGCCGATCGCAACATCTGAAAAATGGTCAAATCACCATGGTAGCAGAAGCGGATGGCATGTCACTGACACCGCTGGCTGTCTGGGGTAATAAATTCCGGTGTAATTTTTGAAATCCTAGCTGTCCTAGCTGATTAGTATATAATATATATTCAATGAGATTTATAAATTACATGTCTGTGTATAGACAAGGCCCACTGTATGGCCACAGATTAACGTATTTGACAACTCATCCATGTACATGGTATCAACCGCCAGCGTGGTTACAAGTCAACTATTACCAACTTACCTATCATTTTCAACTATCCATCCACATGTTGGTGAAATCCCCTATATTTGTTGTTTAAATCATGTTCAATACTCATTTTTGTTGATGAAATCCTTCGTTTTTATTGGTTAAATACCTGTTGTTGGTGAAATCCCTACCATAACGAGAGGTGCATGTTGTCATGTCGCCATGTCGGGTGTCGCCAGGTTGAGCTCAGTGCGCTGGTGGTGCCGCTGCGAAGTGCTGCGAAGCGACCTGACCGAGGCGTTGAGACATTTGATCTTCGCGGGGGAGCCATGGCGCGGATGGAAAAAAAGGAGATGCATGTCTTGTACATAATTATCATAAGAGACAGGAAGGCCATGTATTGCATAATAACGTAATACCAAATATATCCAACTCTCTCTCTCTCTATATGTATATATATATATACGTATATATATATATATATATATAATGTAATGTAATGGAAGTATGTAATGGAAGTGAATGGAAGTGGAATGGAATGGAATTCACAGTAACTCACGTATGTATCAACATATGTCGATAAGTAAATCACAGATGTGTGCAACTGACTTGATCATCATCCATTGGGATACACAGCAAGCCGTGATAAGGCCAACTTAGCACAGCCTGGAGTGGCTCATCCTTCCAAGTCAGAGCCTTGGTGCCATGTGGAACATCTGGTAGAAACATGGACCGAAAAGACCATGGATCAATGGATTGGTTTGAGGGAAAATCTACAGGTTTAAGCCCCATGATCTTCATGGGAAAATCAATGGTTTCCGGTCTAGATTTTCCCCCAAAAAACCAATCCATTGAATGGATTTCTGGCAGGAACCTGGCCAAGAGCTTCTGCGACCTCTTGGAGGCCTGGAGGATGGGCTGATAAACACCCAAACAGAAAGGCCATGGATTAACCTAAATCAGGTGGTGCAACACGAGGATTAATGGATTTTTTGTAGATTAATCATCCGTAAATGCTGATTTTCCATGTGAATTAACAGTGTAGAGGAAAACATCAATCTTTTTGTTTGGGATTTTGGGATGGAGAGACTAATTATTTTTGACGCTCCAAGGGCACACACAGGTGAGGCTGTACAGTCGCACCACAGGTACTTTGCGGTAACCATGGCAACTCAAGTTTCCTATTTCCTAGGCATTTCAGGCCGGCAAATCATCGACAATATGGCTATGAGTCATAACCCTGGTACCTAGTGAACCACAAAACAGCTGGGTTAAAATGGATGTTCATCCCATTAAAATTGATACTAATAGGTTTTGACCCATCCCCATATCAGGAAAATTGTTTCTGATGAATAATTCTGATCAGGATTAATTGATTAATTATAGTGTCATCTACAATTCTCCCCATTTCTCCCTTGTTTCTTAGTGCATTTTCTCAGCCGGAATGGCATCAGCCCATCGTGGCATCGGAACTCCAGGCCACAGATATACAAGGCCGGGAATGGGGGGGACCAATGCTGGCCTTTTGCACCACGCATTCTTCGCTTCCGATCTTCCATTTACATCCAATGAACATCCAATGAACATTCCATTTACCATCTGGTTATGACTAACATAGCTATGGAAAATCACCATTTTTAATAGGTAAACCATCTATAAATGGGCCATTGTCCATGGCTATGTTAAATAACCAGAGGGTATATTGATGAAATGATGACCGTATATCCCTTCAATTCCAGTTAAACACATCCATTTATGCCCATTCCTTTAAACATCTTCAAACCGTGGTTGGCCGAAGGTAGTCCCTACCTTGCCGAGGACGGCAACTCGGTAGGGTTGCAGTCTGGTGTTCCTTGAACTGCTGAACTGACAATTGTAAATGATATTCATCCAGAAAGGTTGCTTTAGTATGTTTTAGTGGTGATTATTTTGAAGTATTTATCATCATGTTACATTCTTGATTGGTCAATCAGGACGAGATAGTTGAAACCATCACCAGCCGATTTGCCCACAATTGCTTTACGGGCAAATCGGCAGGACATCCGATTTGGACTTTAGGATGCTAAAAAGGGGTAAAAACACAACGGGAAACCCCACTCCATCAGTCCATCGAAAGTATTCGAATGTCATAGATTTGTTGGTGAAATATGTGAAATCGCCCGTTAATTTGGGTTGAAATGGATGGTAACATCCCCATAGTTGTGGGTTGGATTTCATTTGGGTATGTCTGAAAATGGGGTATACCGTTATACCCCCAATTATAGCCATTTAGTAGGGATAATGATCAGCAAAACCATTGGGTGTAGGGGTACACTATTTTCAGACAAACCCATTTGGTTCTACCGCAGGAGCACCTGGGATCGAAGCAGCACAGTGGAACCAATCCCATGCCGCTGGATGAGTGGGAAAAAAGTGGGTGGATGGCTCCCTTTCAAGGCTAGACGGTCTATTTTCAGGTGAAAAAACACAATGGAAGTTGAAGAAACTCTAGTTGTGTATGGATGATTCATAATTTGGATGGGTACGCAAGGTCGGCTTTTTTCTGAGTTGGCCGTGTATCAAACCGTGCGAATCCTTGGAACGCTTCTGTCCAGTGACCTCCCACCTCAGGCCACAAACGGTTGGCCAATAACAGGACCAGCGATTTTTTCAGCGCGATATGCCGGGATGATCCAAGATGATCCAAGTATGAAAAAAGAAACACCTCGCTCCAAATATGCCAGCGATTCGGTTGTTAATTCTTCTGGATGATCCAGATCTGCGGCGACAGTATGGCTATGGCTATGGCGTCACAACAATCGCCATGAAATGTGCGAGGAACGTCTCCCACGTCGATCCACGTTTCGTTTGCCGCGTCATAGTTGAACCCAGCCCTGCCAACTCGACCAACTCGACCAACTCGCAACAGGTCATCCACGTGAGGGCGTTTTTGAAAGTAACGTTTCTGCCCAGAGATACCCTCTGGTAATTTAACATAACTATGGAACATCACCATTTATAGTGATGTTTTCCCATGAACAATTGTGATGTTCCATAGTTATGTTAGTTTACCAGAGGGTACACAACGGAAAGAATTCCAGCGGTATCCTGAAACCATCCTGAATGACGAATGGGCGACATCAAGCTGGATCGACGTCCAGCAGATGGTCTGCGTGTGAAGCGGAAAGTGTATATTTTCAAACATGGTCGGACTCTTTGGTAAAGACCATCCCTTTCTTTTCACTGGAATCACCGACGTAAATTCCTGTTTCAGTATGTAGCCTTGCGCCTCATCACTCTTGTCCGCGCCGGGGTCAGAAGGCAATTGGGAAAGGCACGTCATCCAACACGTTGATGCGAAGTTGTCGGTGGCCGTCGTTTTTTCCATCCAAGCAGTGGCATCAACTACCGCAAATTTCGGTGAACTGCGTCACAGCCCAGATGTTGGAGAGGCCTTGCAATTAGGTACAATACAATGTGAGGCCCCCAAGATAGCTAAGTTGGTTTATAACTCCAATAACTATGGTTTCTGGTACTTAGAACTATAGTTAATGGGGCGAATCTAAACCAACTTATAACTGGGGGGTACCACCTTGTAGGATACAATAGGAATAGGTCCGTCGGTGAAAACATCCAGCAAAAAATCCATGGCGCGTCCCACAAATGGGAAGCTTCTCGCTACCAAGTCCCGTTTCGCAACGTCATTTCTTGCCAACAAAATACAACAAGCTGTAATGCATGGGCGGACTTGACTGTTTGCACACCTATTCTTTTTCCTTGGCACAATAATTAATGGTTACTAGATGTTACTAGGATTTTCCGCAGAATCTATTATTGTGTTTACAATTATACCAACTACAAAATGACCAGTGTGCGCCTTCAGTCAAACAGCGAGCGAGGAGCGTTAACCACAACTCACTACCCATCGACGGGGTAAACGATTGATGCTTACAACAACATCTAACATCTAGTATCCGCGAACGACCTAATGAAGGCCGCTGACACACAAGTGGATCTCAATTTTCGCTGTGCATGCCCAAAGAATGTGCAAACACCATCAAAAACCGTGCGGGAGCTTTCGGCCATCTCCCCCTGCTGTGGCTTAATACAGAGGGCTTGCGTGCCTTCTCTGTGTTATTGAACCTTGAAGGGGTGGAGATGACATCTTCCACTGTGGATTTCTTTTAAGACGCTTTCATGATTATTGTTGCCTAAGATCATTCGACCACAAACTGAAGCGCTAGAGTGACTGCGAGGTGCTGGAATCCTAGGAGAGGTCGTACTTGTAAAATTTAAGGAAATTTAAGGTCCTGGAGCAAACACTGGTGACACACTTGCAAACACGTGTAGGCTCGCTTGCAAAATGTCCCAACACACATTTGTTCATTTGTGCAGACCAGTCTTTGAAGCGACCTTTTTGAGTGTTTGTAAAGGAATCCTCGGAAGCATCCTTGTGGCAAGTCTTTTGCCGCAGCACCGGCACAACATGTGGGAACGTTTTCAGCAAACAAAATTTGCTTGCAGAAACATGCCTGAATCTAAGCCTGTGCCAGTAGGAGGACCTTTTCATGGCGTCGGATAATGTGAAAAGTGTGCACCATAGGTAAATAGAAACACTTCGGCAAACAGACAGGAAAAGGTGAACAAACAAAAGAAATCTTTTGTTTTTGTTCCCCGTTTTTTGGGTTTAGGAACAAACGAAGGAAGAAGGAGGGAGGGAGGGAGGGAGGGAGGAAGGGAAGGAAGGAAGGAAAGACGGACGGAGGGAGACGGGGAGGGAGGAAAAACCTAAGTTTATGAACATTTTGCGAGCAAACTCTGAGGGTTGTTGAATATTTATCTATAATAAAACTTTTCCCCAAACAGTGTGTCCACACAGACGGGTTCTTACGGTATGAGTAAAGGCCGGTGATTGATCAGTGTGCTCCATTTGTTCCTTGTTTTTTTCCCATACATTCTCGCATAAAATTGCTCTTGTAACATGTCCAAGTGCATTTTGATCGCGCAGGCTCGCGCAGAACTTAAAACGGCAATGTTTAGACACCTGGGACCAAACGAATATCAAACGCTGGATTTTTCTCCTTTGAAATGTAGATGTGTTGAAATCAAACCTCCTCCGCGCAACCACGTTTTTTGTTATTTTTTTTTTAAAACAAATCGCAGCCACAGAAACAAATATCGTTTTTTCAACCCCATTGATTTGATTGCTTGTTCTTCTATACAGAACGTATGTTTTACGTCTATACAAACGGTGTTCCGAGACTCATTTTATATAGCGCTTGCTTTGGTCGTATAATGTCGTATAACAAATGCTCTCGGAATTTTGGCTTG